>OLGB01000091.1_pt1 | contig 128008 bp, 126 predicted proteins | sample 1605691 | NCBI WGS metagenome assembly OLGB01 (sample SAMEA3888925, study PRJEB22519) | human gut metagenome | biome: human gut; feature: human-associated habitat; material: faeces | place: Denmark | collected 2010 | reverse complement strand
AAGCCGTTATCTGTGTGGCGTGGTGAATGTATCGCATGGTCGTTTCTATCTCAGCATGACCGAGCAGTATTTGAAGTGAGTATGCGTCCATGTGGCCCTTTTCTTCGTACATGTCCAGGCAGTAATTGGTAGCGAAATTGTGGCGGAGCTTGTGGCAAGAAAGCTCAAATGGGAGCTTATTCGAAAGCTTTTCCATCATGAGCTTTAGGGCGTTGTTCGACATAGGATTCCCAAGCTTGTCAACAAATAGATATTTTGTTGTTCTGAATGGACAAGCGTTGATATATGCCTGAATGAACTGCATGGAAAGCTGACCAACATGAACGGTTCTTTCCTTTTCGCCCTTGCCGATTACGGTTAACAGTCCTGTTTCCATGTCAAGCTTGTCAATCTCTATTGTGCAGACTTCATTTCTCCGCAGCCCCGAATCGAGCATTAGGGCAACAGCGGAGCGATTTCGGAGAGCTATCCATTCGGGCTTTGCTTCAATGCTGCTGAAAATCAGCTGTATTTCATCGTCCGTGTATTGGTGCACATTCTTCTTTGGTACACGAGGCATGGGGATTGTCTTGACATTGTAGTCTACTGTGTTCTCCATCTGATACCATGTTAAGAATACCTTAATGTGCCGTATGTATGTGGCAATAGTTGCCTTTGATAGTTTCCTTGCGTATAGGGTAGCCATATAATCCTTAATGGTTTTATTGGTCAAATTTTCCATGGAGCATGAAGCATCCGCAAATGCAACAAATGGAGCTATGAAGCTTTGATATGCCTCCATCGTCCTTTGTGACAGTCCGTACAGTTGCTTGTCCTGTATGAAGTTTTCGAATGCTTCTCTTATTGTCATATGCTTTGAGGCGTGACCAATTCTACCGAGTTTACCAATTCCATAATTCCGTCGGGTGTTTTATCGAACCACTTTACGCGAACATAGCCGTTTTCATCTTCATAGTCCCAATCGCAGGTAACGCGGGCATAGCCTTTATACAATGTCTTTGCCTTATTCAGCCCTTTTGAGCAGTAGTACATATGAGCATTAAGCTCTATTCCCGAGTTATAGAAACCCTTTGTAATGTACTTGGTTATGTAGTTGGCTGCTGCCGTCAAGTTCTTTATTGCGTCCATGCTGATGAACCCAAAGCGTTCCTCATATGAACGCCAAGTCAAATATCCGTAGGAATTTACATACAAGTCATTTGGACGGATACCACGAATAAATCCGTGCATATGCCACGCACCATCCTTGTGAAGCTCAGGGACAAGCAGATAACGGACTTTTTGTTCCTCCTTCGTTCTCCTGTTATAGTTGTGAATGAACTCCGAGAAGTCCCTCTGGAAATCTTTCAGGTTATAGCGGTCATACTTTTGTGGGTCGATTGTGAATGTACACCAGAAATCCCAAACATTGCACAGTGCCAATTCCTTTACATGACTTTTAGCCCTTGAGAGGTTGTCATTGAGCTTTGAATCATTAACTGAACACTTCGGACTGACCTTGCGTTCTATACCTGCACGCATACATGCGTTCATGTTGACTACCTTAATTGCGATGTTTCCGTACTCTTTCACGATTGTACAATCGGCCATGTAGTTCTCATGAAATGAACTCATTGAGGGTAGATGTCCCGAAAAATGATAGTAAGTCAAGTAATAGAGGCGTGGTCGGCGTTCCACTGCCCACAATATGCGTGGGCAGTCTTAACGCCTGACCACTTCCACCGACCACCGGCACCACGGACGCTCCTTTCATAGTCTATAGATAACACTGCTATATTGCTTGCTTGTTATCTATTTAGCACTATATTACACCATTGTTAATTGGTTGTCAAGGTATTTATGTAGCTGTTTGTTGACTTAATTTTCGGATAATGGTAGAATGAATTCGGAGGTGATTTTGTGAATTATACGACACTGTTAAACAGCCTCATAGAGCATTCAGGTAAAATGGCAAAAGACATTATTAGGGAATGTTCCGAGGTCTACGGAGTAGAGATTGCACAGCCATATCTGAGCCAACTTAGGAAAGACAACGCAAGAACGGCTTCGCCTGAAATATCGAGGGCAATCGCTATGGCTTGTGGAGCAAAATATTCGGAAGTATTGGTTGTTCAAGCTTACTTGGACAAAGCCCCCGAGGTTATAATTGAGTTTCTGGAGGGTGTTCGCTATCTTATGTCAACAAGCTTGAACGCTTCAAAGCTTCTTGTTGGAGAAGTGGACGAAATAACGGCAGAAATTGAGGATATGCAGCAAGCACCGCTTGCGGAGTTTATTTGTGAGTATGCAAGGCAGTTTAGGACGGACGCAGATAGTTTGCAGTTTGAGCTGATGCAGGCACAGAATAAACCACAGGAGCCGAGATGGCTTGCCATACCGCCCGAACTTGTGAAGCAGCTTGTATTTATCAACGACAGCGATATTCGGAAGCCTGATTGACCAGCTCCATTCCCTGCGGTCTTCTTCGCTGTAAATGGGGACATGCTATATTTTCGATTTCGCTTCGCTCATCGAAATTATAGCATGGAAGCCCCATTGACAGCTCGACCGATGCAAAGATCCTGCTTTCGCCGAGGGTGACCGGGTTGACGGAGCAAGCTCCTACCCGTTCGCCCTCGTCTCAATCAGTATAATTGCATCGGGGCTTGGTCGCATAAGTTGCTCTGCCTCGGGTTCGCAGGTATCAAGAGCAAGCTCTTTCCACCTGCTCTTCGTGCCTGATGCCCTTTTCCGGTCTGCGTGTTTGTGTTTTGCATAGCTCTTAATCAGGGTGTCCAGGGTTCGAGCCCCTGATGGTGTACCAAAGAAAAAGCCTGTATTCAGCAGGCTTTTTTCTTTTTCTCCGTGTCTTTATCCTGAACACTCTGATTTTTCAGCTTTTGCACGGTCTCATGAGCTTATCAAGGTGGGATATTGAAGCTCTTGAAGCCGTTATCTGTGTGGCGTGGTGAATGTATCGCATGGTCGTTTCTATCTCAGCGTTGATAGTGTTTGTTTTATGCCTTTCAATGGCTCTTCTGTTATCCGCCTGTTTTGACGATGAGCCGCAGTTATGTATGAAATGTGGCGGAACCGGACGCGTTCGTGATGAATATGGATATTTTGCATATGTTACTTGTCCTCGTTGCAACGGCGCCGGTTATTTGCATGTAGATGACTGCTTGCGGTTGATGTATGCAGTTGTCTCATACGCTTGACGTTATACGCTGCTTTTTGACATTTTACCTCTCTTATGCACTGTTTAGCCTCTTCTTCAAATAATTGTCCGCTTAATGCGGACTTTTTCTTTTCAACATGAAAGCATCCTCGTCTTCCTCGTTCCAAGCCTGTTCGAAATTTTCTGCATTTTATTTATAAGCCGCATGATATTTGTGCCATTTATCTTTCCGTTTTCTCAATGAAGGTTGTGCTGATTTTGTTTGGTGTTGATTGGCTGCAAATGCAGCAATCATTATCTCATCTTAGATTACATTACATCGATTCGGATTTACAACATCACTATGCATTTCGTCTGCTGTTCTGTCGCACAAAATTCACTTATGAGTTAATTAATTTATCGAATTTTCCCGATGCGCCCGCGTTTTCCCAAATTCAACCAAAGCTCACATTTTCCGCCAGCATAATAAAACGTCAAAGTGACCATAAATAATACATACCCAAGAAAGGCATGGTGATTATTATGGCGCTCAACAAGGTTGAGATCTGCGGAGTTGATACAAACACGCTGCCCAAGCTCGGCTATAAGGAGAGTCTTGAGCTTCTCCAAACTGCAAAAGCAGGTGACGAGCAGGCGAGGGAGGAGTTTCTTACCGGCAATCTAAGGCTTGTTCTCAGCGTGATCCAGCGTTTTACCAACCGCGGCGAGCAGCCTGACGATCTGTTTCAGGTGGGCTGCATCGGACTTATCAAGGCATACGAAAACTTCGACATGAGTCACAATGTCAGGTTTTCCACCTATGCAGTCCCAATGATTATCGGCGAGATTCGGCGCTATCTCCGTGATAACAGTCCGATAAGGGTGAGCCGCTCAATGCGCGACACCGCTTACCACGCTATGCAGGTGCGCAATCAGCTCATAGATGAGCGAGGGGAGGAGCCCAGGCTTGAGGAGGTGGCGGAGCGGCTTGGTCTGCCCGTCAGCGATATTGTTTTTGCGCTCGATGCCATCAGTGATCCTATTTCGCTGCAAGAGCCCATTTTCCGTGATGACGGCGATGCGGTTTATATTGAAGATCAGATAAAGGATGATTCGGTGGATTGCGACCGTTGGCTGGACAATGTTGCGATTAGCGCAGGTCTTAGCAAGCTCAGCGAGAGAGAGCGTAAAATATTAACACTCCGGTTTTTCGGTGGAAAAACCCAGACCGAGGTTGCAGGCGAGATCGGCATCAGCCAAGCGCAGGTGTCCAGATTGGAGAAGTCTGCGCTCATACATATGCGCAAATTCTTGTAGAATACCGTTTGATTTTTGTATAAATTCCTGCTTTTTTTCGTCATTTTCGTTTCGAAATTAAGTATTGAACGAAAATTTAATGCTTTGGTGCATACAAAACGTTGAATTTTTCAAAAAAATGTGAAAATACCTATTGCAAAAATTTCACATATGGTGTAGAATAATAAAAAATAAACCTAGTGAGGTACAAACAATGATTACTAAAGATGTTTCACCTGCCGAACTTGAGATCATGCAGATCATCTGGAAAGCCGGAAAGCCCGTTATCGTCACCGACATTTGGCAGGCAGTTCAGGGTCATGACTGGACCTATCAGACCGTTCAGACTTTTGTCAATCGTTTACATGCTAAGGGTTACATTGAGGTAGTCAGCAAGCGTGTTCGCTCTTTTGAATACCTTCCCTGTCTAACCCGTGCGGAGTACATCTCTGAGAGCCGCGGCATGCTGCTTGACGGAGGCGAAGGCGCATCCGTTGCCGACTTCATCAGGGCAATGAAGAATGCCGGCAGACTCACCAGGCAGGATATCGTAAAGATTGACGAAGTACTGGCAAAGCTCCGCTGACCCCAAGTGATCGGATAGAGCGTTGGCAATGCTTACGCTCTATCTCTGTTTAAGTCCACCATTGACGTGGTCTGTTTGTGTTGTTTTCTTCTTGTAAATCAACCTGACTATCACGAAATAAAGCAACAGTAACGCCCTGCAGGCTATTCGGCTTGCAGGGCGATTCTTCTTATATGGGGCTGATTACTTGAGCTCAAGCATGCAGACCTCTGCGCCGTCACCACGGCGGGGTCCGAGCTTGTAGATGCGTACATAACCACCGTTCATGCCGTCGTACTTGGGAGCAAGCTCACGGAAAAGCTTCTCGACAACGGGGTGGGGGGTGTTCCTCTGACGAGCACGGAAATCCTTAGCGGACTCGTTCTTCTCGCGAGTGAGGGGCAGGTCATAAAGGTAAGCCATGATCTGCCTGCGGGCATGGAGCTTTGAGGGCTTATCAACGACTTTTTCGACCTCGACGGTCTGCTGCTTATCGTTGAGGGTGGTCTTGATCACGGTTTCAGAATTCTTATATTCAGACACGGCCAAGGTGATGAGCTTCTCGGCTATGGGACGTACTTCCTTTGCGCGGGCCTCGGTGGTAACGAGCTTTCCGTTCCAAAGAAATGCGGTGACCATATTGCGAAGCATGGCATCACGCTGATCGGTGGCCTTGTTAAGCTTACGGTTAGGCATAAAATTTCCTCCTAAGATTATACGGACGTATCATCGGGTCGTCCAAACGAGTTATACGCTGCTTTTGCGCAGACTTAAACCCAGGGTTGCGAGCTTCTGCTGGACTTCGTCAAGGGACTTCTTACCAAGGTTGCGAACCTTCATCATTTCCTCTTCGTCGCGATCAATAAGTTCTGCAACGGTATTGATGCCGGCACGCTTGAGGCAGTTGTAGGAACGTACGGAAAGCTCCAGATCTTCGATGGTCATATCAAAGACCTTGCTTACGCCCTCGCTCTCGGCGGCGGGCGCAACCTCGTAAACCTCGGTTCCCTCGGTGAGATTTGTGAACAAGGAAAGATGGTCGAACATTATCCTTGCAGCCGCACTGACCGCCTCTTCGGGACGGATGGTGCCGCCGGTCCATACCTCAAGAGTGAGCTTGTCGTAGTCAGTGACCTGGCCTACGCGGGTGTCCTCAACCTTGAAGTTGACCTTGGTAATGGGTGTAAATATGGAGTCAACGGCGATAACGCCGATCTGCATACCGGGTTTCTTGTTTCTGTCGGCGGAGACATATCCTCTGCCCTTCTCAACAACGATTTCCATATGCAGCTTTGCACCCTCGGAGAGCGTTGCAATGCGCAGGTCGGGATTGACTATCTCGACGGAAGCGCTATGCTTGATGTCGCCGGCGGTCACAACGCACTCATCGTGTGCATCGATGACGATAGTAGCGACGGAATCTTCAAACATCTTAATGCGAAGCTCCTTGATGTTCAGGATGATCTCGGTAACATCCTCCTTAACACCGGGAATGGTAGAGAACTCGTGAAGCACGCCATCGATCCTGATGGAGGAAGCGGCTGCTCCCGGCAATGAACTCAGAAGCACACGGCGCAGGCAGTTGCCAAGGGTTGTGCCGAATCCGCGTTCAAGCGGCTCGACGACAAAAATGCCATGATCTTCGGTAAGTTCTTTGCTGACGATTCTCGGTCTTTCATTATCCAACATCGAATCTCTCCCCTCTCTTGAAATAAATGGAATGGTAGATCAGGGTAATGGTGATGATTACTTGGAGTAGAACTCAACAATGAGGTGTTCCTCAATGCCAAGGTCGATGTCATCACGCTGAGGCATTGCTGCCACGATACCGCTGAGGTTTGCTGCATCCAGCTCGAGCCACTTGGGAATGGGCTTATCGGAGCCCTGCTCCCTGACTTCCTTGAAGTAGGGGACATCAAAGCTTCCGGTACGGACGCTGATCTTCTGACCCTGCTTTACGAGGTAGGAAGGAATGTCAACCTTCTGACCGTCTACAAGGATGTGACCATGGCATACCCACTGACGGGCCTGAGCACGGCTTGCGCCGAGACCCAGACGGTAAACGACGTTGTCAAGCCTGCGCTCGATGAGGCAGAGCATCTCTTCGCCGGTTACGCCCTTCATGTTGGACGCCATTTCATAGTACTTATGGAACTGAGACTCGCTTACGCCGTATGCGCGGCGGGTCTTCTGCTTTTCACGGAGCTGGGTACCATACTCGCTGGCCTTGCGAGGACGAGCCTGACCATGCTGTCCGGGAACGGTGTGACGCTTAACTACTGCGCACTTTGCGTCGTTGTAGCAGCGGTCGCCCTTAAGAAACAGTTTTGTGCCTTCCCTGCGGCACTGTCTGCAAACGGAATCAGTATATCTTGCCATAATCGTTTGCTCTCCTTATACTCTTCTACGCTTGGGAGGACGGCAGCCATTGTGGGGGATGGGAGTTACGTCCTTGATCATGTTAACTTCGAGTCCTGCGGACTGGAGCGCACGGATCGCAGATTCACGACCTGCGCCGGGGCCCTTTACGTAAACCTCAACATAGTGCATACCATGCTCCATGGATGCCTTTGCTGCTGCTTCCGCTGCCATCTGGGCTGCGAAGGGAGTGCTCTTACGGTTGCCGCGGTAGCCGAGGCCGCCTGCGGACGCCCAAGAGATAGCGTTGCCGTTCATATCGGTTACGGTAACGATGGTGTTGTTGAAGGAAGAACGAATGTGTACCTGGCCACGTTCGATGTTCTTGCGTTCACGACGCTTGCGGCTGGTAACCTTCTTTGCCGCTTTACCGGTCTTTGCCATTAGTCATTCCCTCCTTACTTCTTTGCTTTGCCTGCGGAACGCTTCGGGCCCTTGCGGGTGCGTGCATTCTGCTTGGTGCTCTGTCCGCGAACGGGCAGTCCCTTGCGGTGGCGAACGCCACGATAGCAGCCGACTTCGATGAGACGCTTGATGTTCATGGAAACTTCACGCCTGAGGTCGCCCTCTACCTTGCAATTATGATCGATGTACTCTCTGAGCTTGTTAACATCCGCTTCGCTGAGATCGCGAACCCTGATATCGGGGTCAACGCCGGTAGCTTCGAGGATGGTCTGAGCGGTCTTGCGGCCGATACCGTAGATGTAGGTAAGGCCGATCTCAACTCGCTTGTCTCTGGGCAGGTCTACGCCGCTAATACGCGCCATAAAGTTTGTTTACCTCCGTAAATTATGGTTGTTTTGGTATTACTGCCGGTTCCCTATCTCAACTATGCCAAATTGCGGCCCGCTGTTTCCGCTAAGCCTCTTTTGTGCAGCTTGGCAGCGGTTGAAATAGGGCAGCCGCACCGACAGGAGTAGATAGTGACGGTTTGCCTCACGCTGAAATAAGGCAAGTCCTAAATTAGTTGGGCATTTTGCCCGTCACACTCCCGGCACGGGGAAATCCCTGTTGCCGACACGAATCGGAAAATGGTTTTATTCCTTCATCGCATATACGAATCATGCGCTCCCGCATTTCATCGTTCGGTCCCTCGGATGGGTTGGTTCCTCGGTTCCTTTGGGTTAAAGCCGCGGGCTTTATTGGTTTGACCGCAGGGGAGTCAAACGCTGTTTAGCCCTGCTTCTGCTTATGCCTGGGGTTCTCGCAGATAACCATTACGCGACCTTTGCGCTTGATTATCTTGCACTTTTCACACATCGGCTTTACCGAAGGCCTGACTTTCATGCTGCTACCTCCTGTGCATTTATTGCTTCATGCGCCAAGAATTACTTCTTATCGCGCCAAGTGATACGACCCCTAGTGAGGTCATACGGCGACATCTCAACCGTGACCTTATCGCCGGTCAGAATGCGGATGAAGTTCATACGCAGCTTGCCGGAGATGGTAGCGATTATCTTGTGACCGTTCTCGAGCGTTACCTCGAACATGGTGTTTGGGTATGTGTTGGTAACAACACCTGCTACCTCGATTACATCCTGTTTTGACACGCTTTATCCCTCCTTCTCAAGAGTCTACCTCACTCATCGAGCTGGCTCGCAAGCAAGGATATTGTTTTTCGAAGCTCGGCATTCAGGATCCCTCTGCCCTCGCAAAGCTGGCCGGAGACCTGCCCGGCTTGAGCGTCATAGACCTTTACATGCTTCAGCTTCTTCTTTTTCGGGCTCTCAATACTCCTCAGATCCCCGTCGGCGAGCAAAATATATTTTTCATCTATTTCACCCACTACGATGAAAAGCCGGCCGCAATCCCTGCCTGCGGTGCTTTTCACGAGTCTCCCGAGCATCTTAGAGCCGTTTTTGACGGCGAAATTACAGAAATTTTGGGATTTTTTGTTCATTTATTCACCCAATTCCGTTCCATAAGTCGCAACCCTATGATTATACACTGTTAAATTGGATTTGTCAATACTTCAGGGCCATTTTCTGTTATGAAGATTGTATTTTCATAGTGTGCGCTCGGCTTGCGGTCCCTGGCGACACATGTCCATCCGTCCGGCAGGAAATCGATGTACCGTTCGCCGAGATTTATCATGGGTTCAACGGCTATCGCCATGCCGGGACAGAGCCTCGTGCCGCGTCCCATGCGAACAGTCCAATAGTTCGGCACCTCCGGAGCTTCGTGCATACTTGAGCCGATACCGTGACCGACCATCTCACGCACGATACCATAGCCATGAGCCGTTGCATGCGCTTCGATAGCACGCGAAATGTCGCAAATATGGTTTCCGACCTGCGCCTGCTCCAAGCCCTTGAAGAAGCACTCCTTGGTAACCTCAACAAGCTTAACGACCTCGGGCGCAACCTCTCCGACCAGGAAGGTTCGCGCCGCATCGCCGTGGAACCCCTCAACGATGGCTCCGCAGTCAATGCTGATGATGTCGCCGTCCTTTAGGACGCACTTCTTGCTGGGAATTCCGTGTACGACCTGTTCGTTGACGGACGCACATATGCTCGCAGGAAAACCCTCGTAGTTCAAAAATGAGGGTATGCCTCCGTGACTGCGGATGTATGCTTCCGCCGCTTCGTCAAGCTGCTTTGTCGTTATTCCCGGTTTGACTAACGTGCCGAGGTAGGCAAGGGTTTCGCCTGTCAGCGCACCCGCGCGTCGCATCAGCTCATGCTGGCTTGCGGATTTTATGGTTATTCTTTCTGACATATTTCCTTTGACCGATTAGCTTAGCTTCTCGTCGATATACGAATAGATATTCCTTGTGACGGCTTCCAGGCTCTGACCTCCGTCTACGGGAACAAGAATTCCCTTCTGTTTATAGTACTGTATCAGTGGGAACGTACTCTCGTAATAGACAGCCAGCCTGTTCCGCATTGCTTCAGGGTTATCGTCCGGGCGTCTGATGAGCTTTGCACCGCATTTTGCGCAGACGGGCTCTTCGCCCTCCTCTGCTACCTGCGTGTGCTTGCACTCCGGGCAAACCCTGCGCTTTGCAACACGAGCTATGAGAATCTCGGGCTCTGCGTCGATATCGAGCACCGCATCTATGTCCGTCATCGAGGAAATGGCTTCCGCCTGGGCGAGCGTCCTTGGGAAACCGTCGAGAATGAAACCGTTCCGACAGTCCTCATGCGAGATTCTTTCTTCTACCATGGCGCAGATCATCTCATCGGGCACAAGATTACCCTTGTCGATGATCGCTTTTGCCTGCATGCCACGATTTGTTTGTAAAGCGATTTCAGCCCGCAGCATGTCTCCGGTAGAGATATGTGCGAGCGCGTACTTTTCAGCTATTGCTTCCGCCTGCGTGCCTTTGCCGGCAGCCGGCGGCCCTAAAAGGATAAGCTTCATATTTAATACCATGGCTTTACATGGCAAAGTATTCCTTTGTCATGTAAGATCCTTTCTTTTCGGAATTTGAGCCTGTTTCGTCACTGCGGAATTGCCGTCTTAATGCCGGCATGGCTCAAAAACATGTGTGAAAACTCAATTTCACACTCTGACCTCTGAAATGAAAATATGTATAGGGAGAATTTGCTTCTCCCTATACAGGATATGTTCGGATTAACCGAGGAAGCCCTTGTAGTTCCTCATGAGCATCAGCGAATCGAGCTGGTCTGCGATCTCAAGCGATACACTGATCATAATCAGGATGCTGGTGGGACCGAAGGAGGAAAGAACGTTGATGTCCAATACCTTGAGGAGTACGGTGGGAACGATTGCGATAACCATGAGGAAGAGAGCGCCGAACATGGTCAGACGGCTGCACTTCTTCTGGAGATACTCCGAGGTGGGACGGCCCGGACGGATGCCGGGAATGAAGCCGCCGTTCTGCTGGAGATTCTTCGCAATCTCAACCGGGTTAAAGGTGATGGAGGAGTAGAAGTAAGCGAAGCCAACGATGAGGAGTGCGTAGATAAGATAGTAAACTACGAGACCCCAGGGATTGTCGCTCCTTGCACTCAACCATTCGGAAACCCAAGCATAGTACTTGCCGTTGGGCCAGAACTGTCCGATCATTGCAGGAACCTGAAGGATGGTCATTGCGAAGATCAGAGGCATAACGCCGTTAGCATTGGCCTTGAGGGGTATATGTGTAGCATTGCCGCCGTAGGTCTTCCTGCCGACAACGCGCTTTGCATACTGGATGGGGATCCTGCGTTCTGCCTTGTCAACGGCGGTAACGCCGACAACGAGGATGAGAACGACTGCGATAACGGCAAAGATGTACCACCAGTGATACTGAAGCGCAATGCCGCTGCCGTCAGTTACGGGCTTGATTCCGAATGTACCGTTGATGAGGTTGATAACGACCTGAGGAACGGAGGATACGATGGAAGCGAAGATCAGGATGGAAACACCGTTGCCGATGCCCTTCTCGGTGATCCTCTCGCCCATCCACATCAGGAATGCGGTACCTGCGGTGCAGCAGAAACCAACGGTGATGTAGGGCATAATGCCGTTCATGAATACTCCGAATCCGCTGGTGCCGAATATGGTAACCTCTTCAAGCAGGTCGCCCATGCTGTTGAGACCGACAACGATACTTACGGACTGGATAAGTGCGAGACCAACGCCGACATAGCGGGTGATCCTTTCGATCTTCACCCTACCGTCGTCTTCCTTGCTGAGCTTCTCAAGAGCGGGGAACGCAATGGTGAGGAGCTGCAGGATAATGGAAGCCGTGATGTAGGGAGAAATACCCATCGCAAAGATGGAGAACTGGCTCAGAGAGCCGCCGGAGAACAAATCGAGGAAGTTGAGGAAGTCATACTGGGAAACCATGCTTCCGAGTGCTGCCGCGTCAACTCCGGGAACGGGGATGAACGAACCGAGACGATACACGACGATGAGGAGGAGCGTGTACAGCATCTTGGTGCGAAGATCCTTTACCTTCCAGGCATTGATGATCGTCTTAAACACTTAGATCACCTCAACTGTTCCGCCCACCGCTGCGATAGCTTCCTGGGCTGTCTTAGAAACCTTTGCTGCTTTAACTGTCAGACGCTTTGTAAGCTCGCCACGGCCCAGAACCTTGAGGCCGTCCTTCTCGATTTTGCTGATGATGCCCATAGCCTTGAGCAGTTCAGCAGTGATGACCGTATCATTCTCGAAGACTTCGAGGTCGGAGATGTTGATAACGGAATATACCTTCATAAAGTTATTGTGGAAGCCACGCTTCGGGAGACGACGGGGCAGGGGCATCTGGCCGCCTTCGAATCCGTTCTTCTTGCTTCCGCTGCGGGCCTTCTGACCCTTGTGACCATAACCGGAAGTCTTGCCGATACCGGAGCCGGAGCCACGGCCGACGCGCTTTCTGGAAGTGGTTGAACCTTCAGCAGGTTTGAGCTCATGCAGATTCATTGGTACCTCCTTATTCGTCTACTTCTTCCACCTTGACAAGGTGCTTTACTTTGAAGAGCATTCCGCGGATGCAGGCGTTATCGGGTTTGATAACGGTGCTGTGCATCTTGTGGAGACCGAGCGCAGCGATGGTTGCCTGCTGGTCCTTAAGTGCTCCGATGGTGCTCCTTACGAGGGTTACTTTCAGGGATTTTGCCATAGTCTTATTCCTCCAATCAGTCAAGGATCTCGGCTACGGTCTTGCCCCTGAGACGTGCGATCTGCTCTGCAGTGCGGAGCTGGGAGAGACCATCGATGGTAGCCTTTACGCAGTTGGCAGGGTTGTTGGAACCGTAGCTCTTGGTGCGGATATCCTTGATACCGACACATTCGAGAACGTCACGAACGGGGCCGCCTGCGATAACGCCGGTACCGGGTTCAGCGGGGAGCATACGAACATGGCCCTTGGAGAACCTGCCCTCAACAGCGTGAGGGATGGTAGTTCCGACGATGGGAACGGTGATGAGGTGGCGCTTTGCATCCTCAACGCCCTTGCGGACTGCTTCGGGGATCTCGGCTGCCTTGCCCATTCCTACGCCAACACGGCCTTTTTCGTCACCAATGACGATGAGCGCGGAGAAGCGGAAGATCTTACCGCCCTTAACAACCTTGGCAACACGGTTGACGGAAACGAGCTTTTCCTTAAATTCCGGGACTTCCGGAGTAGAATTACGCCTGTTATTCTGCATTTGTATACCTCCTTAGAAATCCAGTCCGGCCTTACGGGCGCCGGCTGCCAGCTGCTCTACACGACCGGTGTAAAGATAACCGCCGCGGTCATAAACGACCTTGGTAACGCCCTTATCGAGAGCGCGCTTTGCAACGGTTTCGCCGACGATGAAAGCTGCTTCCTTCTTGTTCTTGCCCTCGAGCTTAGCCTTAACATCAGCCTCAACGGTGGAAGCTGCTGCGATGGTGCTGCCGATGCTGTCATCGATGACCTGGGCATAGATGTGGTTCAGGCTGCGGTAAACGCACAGACGGGGCCTTTCGGACGTGCCGATGATATGCCTGCGCATACGATGATGACGAGCCTTGCGCTTTGCATTCTTATCAAGCTTTGAAATCATTTATGCTATCCTCCTGTTACTTACCGGTCTTGCCTTCCTTGCGGAGAATGACTTCGTAGTCATACTTGATACCCTTGCCCTTGTAGGGTTCAGGCTCACGAACCGCGCGGACTTCGGCAGCAACCTGACCGACTCTCTGCTTGCTGATGCCCTTGACCGTGATACGGTTGGGAGCAGGAACCTCGAAGGTCACGTCGCCGTCTTCGAATTCAACAGGATGGGAGTAACCCACGTTGAGTACGAGCTTATTGCCGGTCTTCTGGGCCCTGTAACCGGTACCGTTGATCTCCAGCTTCTTTTCGAAGCCGGTGGTCACGCCAACAACCATGTTGTTGATGAGGGTACGGGACAGTCCGTGAAGAGAACGGTCTTCTTTGGTGTCGCTGGGCCTTTCAACCTTGAGAACTGCTCCCTCAATGCTGATCTTCATCCTGGGGGAGATCTTCTCGGAGAGCTGACCCTTGGGGCCCTTGACGGTCACGGTGTTGTCGTCAGAAACCGTGATTGTCACTCCGGCCGGAATTGTTATCGGATGTTTTCCGATTCGAGACATTTTTGCACCTCCAAATTAGTCTTAGATTATATCGCTTCCGCAATGCCGGAACGCGTCCGGCACTGCGGCTGCATGTACTTGATTACCAGACGTAAGCGAGCACTTCGCCGCCGACGCCCTGTTTCCTTGCCTCACGGTCGGTCATGATACCCTTAGAGGTAGAGATGATGGCGATGCCAAGACCGTTGAGAACCTTGGGGATATTGTCCTTGCGGGTGTAAACACGCAGACCGGGCTTGGAAATGCGCTTGAGTCCGGTGATGACCCTCTGACGGTTGGGACCGTACTTAAGGGTGATGGTCATCATGGGTTCAACGCCTTCCTCGTTGATGGTGTAGCCCTTGATATAGCCCTCGCTGAGGAGGATATCTGCGATTGCACGCTTCATCACGGAAGAGGGTACCTCAACGGTATCGTGCTTCACGATGAGAGCGTTGCGGATACGGGTAAGCATATCGGCAATGGGATCTGTTACGAGCATATTTAGTCCTCCTTATTACCAACTGGCCTTGCGAACGCCGGGAATCTCGCCCTTATAAGCGAGCTCACGGAAGCAGATACGGCAGATGCCGTACTTGCGAAGCACGGAGTGGGGTCTGCCACAGATGCGGCAACGGGTGTAAGCCCTGGTAGAATACTTGGGAGTAGCCTGCTGCTTGTTCTTGAGTGAAGTCTTTGCCATAGTTCTGTCCTCCCTTATTCATTGACTGCGAAGGGCATTCCGAGGAGTCTCAGAAGCTCCTTGGCTTCTTCGTCGGTCTTAGCGGTGGTAACGAACACGACGTCCATACCACGAACCTTGTCTACATCGTCATAGTTGATCTCGGGGAAGATCAGCTGTTCCTTAAGACCCATTGCATAGTTGCCCCTGCCGTCGAAGCTGGTGTCGGAAACACCGCGGAAGTCGCGAACACGGGGGAGAACGATGTTCATGAGCTTATCGGCGAAGTAGTACATGCGGTCGCCGCGGAGGGTGACCTTTGCGCCGACGTTCATGCCCTGACGGACCTTGAAGTTTGCAACCGACTTCTTAGCCTTGGTGATGACGGGCTTCTGGCCTGCGATGATGCCGAGCTCTTCAACTGCGGCATCGATGCCCTTGGGATTGTCCTTATCAGAGCCAAGACCCATGTTGATGACGATCTTCACGAGCTTGGGAACTTCCATGGGGTTCTTATAACCGAACTTCTCAACGAGCTGAGGAACGATCTCCTGATACCTTACGCGGAGACGAGCGGGCTCGGTGAACGGAGCGGCTTCCTGCTTATTTCCCTTTTTCTTTGCGGGAGCCTGTGCATTTTCTTTCTTTGCCACTATAATTTACCTCCTCACTCAGTCGATGTTCTTGCCGCACTTCTTGCAGACGCGAACCTTGACCTGCTTGCCGTTCTTTTCAACGAAAGCGTGGCCGACGCGGGTGGGCTGCTTGCAGTTGGGGCATACGAGCATAAGGTTGGACACATGAATTGTGCCTTCCTTGCTGATCCTGCCGCCCTCCTGACCCTGTGCGCGGGGCTTGACGTGGCGGACTATCATATTCCTGCCGGCAACGACTGCACGCTGAGCGGCGGGATAGACCTTGATGACCTTTCCGGTCTTGCCGGCGTCATTCATATTATCTCCGGTGATGACCATGACGGTATCGCCGGTCCTGATGTTAAGCTTGCTGCTCATAGTTCTTCCTCCTTACAGCACTTCGGGTGCGAGGGAAACGATCTTCATGTAGTCCTTCTCACGAAGTTCCCTTGCAACCGGCCCGAAGATACGAGTACCACGGGGCTGCTTCTGGTCGTTGATGATGACGACGGCATTGTCGTCGAAGCTGATGTGGCTGCCATCGGGGCGATGAACGCCGGTCGCGGTGCGGACTACTACAGCCTTGACAACATCCTTCTTCTTAACGGTACCACCGGGGGTTGCGGACTTAACGGAAGCGACGATAACATCACCGATGGATGCGAACTTCCTCTTGGAACCGCCAAGAACACGAATGCACATTACTTCCTTTGCGCCGCTGTTGTCGGCGACCTTTAACCTTGTTTGCGGTTGAATCATTCTGTCCTCCCTCGGCCTTACTTAGCCTTTTCAATGATTTCGACCAAGCGCCAACGCTTATCCTTGGACAGCGGACGGGTCTCCATTATCCTTACGGTATCACCGATACCGCATTCATTGTTCTCGTCATGAGCCTTGACCTTGAGGGTGTGGTTGACCATCTTACCGTAGAGGGGATGACGAACCTTGGTCTTAACGGCAACGACGATGGTCTTATCCATCTTGTCGCTTACGACGATACCTACACGGGTCTTGCGAAAGCTCCTTACGGGAGCATTGTTAGTTTCCATTTTTTATCCTCCCTTTAAGCACGCTCGTTGATCAAAGTCTTGACCCTTGCGATGTCACGCTTGCATTCGCTCAGGCGCATGGGGTTGGTGAGAGCGCCGGTCGCATGCTGGAACCTGAGGTTGAAGAGTTCGGCCTTGAGCTCCTGCTCCTTGGCAATGAGCTCCTCGATGGTAAGCTGCCTGAGCTTCTCAAATTCTTTCTTATTCATATCAGCTTAGCCCTCCACGTTTTCTACGGGTTTCTTGACAAACTTGCACTTAAGCGGAAGCTTGTGCATTGCAAGGCGAAGTGCCTCCCTTGCGGTAGCCTCGTCAACATCGGCGATCTCAAAGAGGATCCTGCCGGGCTTTACGACCGCTACCCAATACTCGGGGGAACCTTTACCGGAACCCATTCGGGTCTCGGCAGGCTTTTCGGTAACAGGCTTGTCGGGGAAGATATCAACCCAAACCTTACCGTTACGCTTCATGTAACGAGTCATTGCGACACGAGCTGCCTCGATCTGGTTGCTGGTGACCCAAGCGGGCTCCAGTGCTGCGAGACCATATTCGCCGTATGCGATGACGTTGCCGCGCTGTGCCGTGCCCTTCATGCGGCCACGATGGACCCTGCGGCGTTTAACTCTCTTAGGCATTAACATGGTTGTTATCCTCCTTACGCTTTCTTTGCACGATTACGGCCGAGGACCTCACCCTTGTAGATCCAAACCTTTACGCCGATGCGGCCGTATGCGGTCTTTGCCTCTGCAAAGCCGTATTCGATGTCCGCACGGATGGTCTGAAGGGGAGTGGAGCCTTCGTTGTAATCCTCGCTTCTTGCGATCTCAGCGCCGCCGAGACGGCCGCTGCACTTGACCTTGATACCCTTTGCGTTTGCCTTCATGGCACGGCTGATAGCCTGCTTCATGGCGCGGCGGAAGGAAGTCCTCTTTTCGAGCTGAGCCGCTATGTTCTCAGCAACGAGCTGGGCGTTTGCATCGGGGTTGCGGACCTCAATGATGTTGACATTGACGGGCCTGCCGATGAGCTTGGCAACTTCGGCCCTGATGGTCTCAACGCCTACGCCGCCCTTGCCGATAAGCATACCGGGACGTGCGGTGTGGATGCTGACGGTTGCCCTGCCCTCTGCACGCTCGATGCTGATGAATGCGATACCGGCTTCATAATACTTGTTCTTCAGGAAATCCCTGATCTTCTTATCCTCAACGAGGAAGTTGGAGAAGTCCCTCTTGTTTGCGTACCAACGGGTATTCCAATCCCTGATAACGCCAACGCGATAGCCATTCGGATTAACTTTCTGTCCCATAATTCCAATTCCCTCCTAATTATTCAGCCTTCTGATCAAGGACGATGCCGATGTGGCTGGTGCGCTTACGGATCCTGTTAGCGCTGCCCCTGCTGCCGGCCCTGTAACGCCTGAGGGTGGGACCCTGGTTGGCGTAGATCTCGGCGACGTAAAGGGTTTTCCTGTCCATCTCGAGGTTGTTCTCGGCGTTTGCGATTGCGCTCCTCAGAAGCTTGAGGGTGGGCTCGCTTGCTGCCTTGGGGGTATACATGAGGATGGCTTCTGCTTCGTCAACGCTCTTGCCCCTGATGAGGTCGATAACGATCTTCACCTTGCGGGGGCTGATGCGGATGTACTTAGCGGTCGCATGGGGACGCCTGTCGGCGTTTTCCCTGCGGAATGCTGCCTTTTCTTTGGATCTGGTTGCCATTTTACAATACCCTCCTTACTTACCGCGTGTTGCTTTCTCGGAGCCCTTGTGGCCACGGAAAGTACGAGTGGGAGCGAACTCGCCGAGCTTATGACCGACCATGTCCTCAGTGATGTAGACGGGGACATGCTTGCGGCCGTCGTGAACTGCGATGGTGTGACCGATCATGTCGGGGAAAATGGTTGATGCTCTGGACCAAGTCTTTACTACGGACTTCTTGCCGGTGTTGTTCATCTCAATGATCCTGGCAAGCAGCCTTTCGCTGACAAACGGGCCCTTTTTAACTGACCTACTCATTGTTTCAATTCTCCCTTCTTAGATCACTTACCGTCCCTGCGGCGGACGATGTACTTATCATTGATATTCTTGGTCTTTCTGGTCTTGTATCCGAGAGCGGGCTTACCCCAGGGGGTAACAGGACCGGGACGACCGATGGGCGACTTACCTTCACCGCCTCCGTGGGGGTGATCGTTGGGGTTCATGACGGAACCGCGAACGGTGGGACGGAAGCCCATGTGACGGGTGCGGCCTGCTTTACCGAGCTTGATGTTTACGGAATCGATATTGCCGACCTGACCGATAGTAGCTTTGCAGCCGAGGGGAATGAGACGGACTTCGCCGCTGGGGAGACGTACCTGAGCGTACTTGTTCTCCTTAGCGAGGAGCTGCGCCGCATTGCCTGCGGAGCGAACGAGCTGTGCGCCCTTGCCGGGAAGCAGCTCGATGCAGTGTACCATAGTACCGACGGGGATGTTCCTGATGGGAAGCGCATTGCCGACCTTGATGTCCGCGTTTTCGCCGGAGACAACGGTCTCGCCGACCTTCAGACCGAAGGGAGCGATGATGTAGCGCTTTTCGCCGTCAGCATAGTGCAGAAGAGCGATGTTTGCGCTGCGGTTGGGATCGTATTCGATGGTAGCGACCTTTGCGGGGATACCGTCCTTATTGCGCTTGAAGTCCACGATACGATACTGACGCTTTGCGCCGCCGCCGCGATGGCGAACGGTGATCCTGCCGTGGTTGTTGCGTCCTGCGTTGCTCTTGAGGGGCTCCATGAGGGAACGCTCAGGGGTGGTGCAGGTGATCTCCTCGTAGGTGGAGACGGTCATAAAACGCTGACCCGGAGTGTTGGGCTTAATCTTTCTGATAGCCATTTAGTGTTCCTCCTTACTGGGCAAGACTATCGAATGCATCGATGGTCTTGGAGTCCTTGGTGAGGGTGATGTATGCCTTCTTGACGGTGGGGCGGCGGCCTTCAAAACGGCCCTGCCTCTTGACCTTGCCAATGCGGGTCACGGTATTGACGGACTCGACCTTGACGCCGGGGAAGATGGTCTCTATCGCCTGCTTGATCTCGGTCTTGCCTGCGCCCTTGGCAACGATGAAGACATAGGTCTTGTTCTGGATAGCTTCGTAGCTCTTTTCGGTGAGTACGGGGCGGATGATAATGTCATAAGCGTTCATTATGCGTAGACCTCCTCGACCTTTTCAACCGCTGCCTTGGTGATGACGACAGCGTTGTACTTAAGAACTTCATAGGTGTTAAGGGTTCCTACGGTGGTGGAAGCGACGCCGGGGATGTTGCGTGCGGCGCGGATGACGGTATCGTCATTCTCGGGAAGCACGATGAGGGCGTTGGTGAGCTTCAGGTTGGCAAGAACCTTAACCATTTCCTTGGTCTTTGCAGCGGAAAGCTCGAGAGCGTCGAGAACGACGAGCTTATCGGAAGCGACCTTGGAGGAGAGAGCGGACTTGAGAGCGACCCTCTTGAGCTTCTTGTTGAGGCTCATGCGATAATCGCGGGGCTTGGGAGCGAATACTACGCCGCCGTGAGTCCACTGGGGGGAACGGGTAGAACCCTGACGAGCGCGGCCGGTGCCCTTCTGACGCCACGGCTTTTTGCCGCCGCCGGAAACTTCCGCACGGGTCTTTGCGCTCTGAGTGCCCTGACGCTGATTTGCGTTATAGGCGGTAACGTAGGCGTGCATTGCGGGAACGTTGATTTCTGCGCCGAAGATCTCTTCGGAAAGCTCGATTTCGCCAACGATGCTGCCCTGAGTGTTTAATACGTTAACAGTAGGCATTGTGGTTCCTCCTCTTATTTAACCGTGCTGCGGACGAGTACGAGACCGCCGTTTGCACCGGGGATAGCGCCCTTGATGAGGAGCAGGTTGCGCTCTGCATCGGCACGGACGACTTCGAGATTCTGAACGGTTACACGCTCGTGACCCATATGGCCGGGGAGGTGCTTGGTCTTGAAGACCTCGCCGGGGTAGGTGCAAGCGCCCATGGAACCTGCTACACGGTAGGAATGAGAACCGTGGGTCTTACGGCCACGAGACTGATTCCACCTCTTGATGTTGCCTGCAAAGCCCTTGCCCTTGCTGGTGCCGGTGACGTCTACACGCTCGCCTGCCTCAAAGGTATCAGCCTTGATAACATCGCCGATTGCGAACGAATCGCAATCATCCAACTTAAATTCCTTGACGTACTTGTGAGCTTCGACGCCTGCCTTGCGAAGGTGTCCCATCTGAGGCCTGGTGATGAGCTTCTCACGCACGGGCTGGAATGCCATCTGAACAGCCTTGTAGCCGTCGCGGTCGATGGTCTTGATCTGGGTTACGGGGCAGGGACCTGCAAGAACCACGGTGACGGGGATCATGGTGCCGTCCTCACGGAAGAGCTGGGTCATGCCTACTTTTTTGCCCAATATAGCTTTTTTCATTTCTTTACCTCCGAAATCACAGCTTGATCTCGATGTCGACGCCTGCGGGAAGGTCGAGCTTCATCAGTGCGTCAACGGTCTTAGCCGAGGGCTGAAGGATATCGATGAGACGCTTATGAGTGCGAATCTCGAACTGTTCTCTTGAGTCCTTATTGACATGGGGCGAACGAAGGATGGTGACGATCTCCTTCTCGGTGGGGAGGGGGATGGGACCCGAAACCCTTGCGCCCGTACGTCTTGCGGTTTCGACGATCTTCTCTGCGCTCTGGTCGATGAGATTGTGCTCATATGCCTTGAGCTTAATGCGGATGCGATAGTTTGCCATTTTTATCTCCTTTTCAGTATCGTGCGGTTATCGCCGCACTCGATTACAGGATTGTACACTCTGCCGTGCGTTCTCATAAAGAATACTTAGGCGGGGCGTACAGCCCCTTCCACGCACAAGATTTGGGTCGAATCTCAAACGTGGGCGCTCGATCCATGTCGAGCCTCCTGCGTGAATTACCCGGATTGGCGACCGGCAACCTCTCGCAGGGTCGTGTTCGCAAACTTTGTCAGCATGACGGGCAGAGATTGAGTCTTGGGCAAGCGCAATTTACCCCCTTGGTGCGAACAGACCTATTCTATCATCAGCTTTTGCGTCTGTCAAGCGGATTTTTTGAATAAATCATTGGTTTTTTGAATATATTTACATGTCGTTCCCGTTTTTTGGAAACACGATCAATTTTTTGGAGCATTCCTCCGTTTTTGTCCGTGAGCCCGGCTTTTTCACTGCCAAGCCACTCTTGGCGCATAATCTTCCTCTCCTGCCGGCACGCAGACGCGGACACATGCCCATGGGCCTTTGGATGAAAGAACTGCCGCCGGGCGGACCCGACGGCAGCGGTGAAAAAAGTTTCCTGATTTTATTTAGCGTATTCGGTTGCCCTGCTCTCCCTTATGACGCTGACCTTGATCTGTCCGGGATATTCAAGCTCGGCCTCGATGCGCTTGGCGACCTGCCTTGCGATGACAACGATATCCGCATCGGATACGGTATCGGAGCTGACCATGATGCGGACCTCACGTCCTGCCTGGATGGCAAAGCTCTTGTCGACGCCTTCGAAGGAGTTGGCGATCTCCTCCAGTTTTTCAAGGCGTTTGATGTAGTTTTCAAGGCTTTCACGCCTTGCGCCGGGACGCGCTGCGGATATTGCGTCCGCCGCCTGAACGAGTACGGCCTCAACGGTGTTGGGCTCGATATCGTTGTGATGGGCGAGGATACAGTGGATGACCTGATTGTTCTCGCGGTACTTCTTGGCAAGATCTGCGCCGATCTGAGTGTGAGTTCCCTCGACCTCATGGTCAACGGCCTTACCGATATCGTGGAGAAGACCTGCGCGCTTTGCGAGCTGCACATTTACGCCAAGCTCCGCAGCCATGAGTCCTGCAAGCTGCGAAACTTCGATTGAGTGCTGAAGCACGTTCTGCCCGTAGCTGGTGCGATAGCGGAGCCTGCCCAGTATCTTGACGAGCTCATGATGAAGCCCATGAACGCCTGCCTCAAATACGGCCTGTTCGCCCGCTTCACGGATCTGGTTTTCGACCTCCTTGCGGGCCTTTTCGACCATCTCCTCTATCCTTGCAGGATGGATTCGGCCGTCAAGAATGAGCTTTTCAAGCGCTATCCTTGCGATCTCGCGGCGAACGGGATCAAAGCTTGAAAGGATGACCGCCTCGGGGGTATCGTCGATGATGAGGTTGACCCCGGTCACGGTCTCGAGAGTGCGGATATTCCTGCCCTCTCTGCCGATGATGCGGCCCTTCATCTCGTCATTGGGCAGCTGCACCACGGATACGGTAGCCTCCGCAACATGATCCGATGCGCAGCGCTGTATCGCCATCGAGATGATGTTGACTGCACGCCTGTCGCCCTCGGCCTTCGCTTTGTTTTCGATGTCGCGGATCATGATAGCGGCGTCGCGCCTTGCCTCGACCTCGGCTTCGCTCAAAACGACCTTTCTTGCCTCCTCCGGGGTCATTCCTGCGATGCGTTCAAGCTCGGCACGCTGCTGTTCATACAGTGCGTCTATGGAAGCCTCCTTGGCTTCTGCCGCCTTGACTCGCTTTGCCAGTGCCTGTTCACGCTGTTCGAGCGAATCCTGCTTCTTGTCCAGGGATTCTTCGCGCTGCTGCAATCTTCTTTCGCTGCGCTGAAGTTCGCTCCTGCGTTCTTTTTCTTCACGTTCCTGTTCTGTTTTCAGCCTTAATGCTTCTTCCCTTGCCTCAATGATGGTTTCCTTTTTGATCGTTTCGGCTTTCTTTATCGCGTCTTCGATCATGGTTCTTACCGTCTGCTCGGCTTGGGAGACCTTTGATTCTGCATTCTTTACATCGTGAGTGTGTGCCACGAGTGCGCCAACGACGGCGGCGACGGCGACAAGCGCGATCACGATTACAATGTTCCACGGTAATGAATTAGTTATGAAAACTGCATTACTAAAAAACACAGACATTTTCCTCCATTTCTATAATAATATGCCTGCTTGTTCCTGCCGATCGTGCGGCAGAGCTATGTCCTATGAACGGCTTATGATTCGTATGACGAGGGCATTCCCTTTTATTATAGATTTAATTCGGCTTTATGTCAAGCTTATGGCAGCTCCATATTCATAAAATACCATATACCATTTTATCCCGGGCTCCGGCACGGCATCACCCGACGCCGATCAATCGAGCCTGTATGCTCTTCCCGTTCCCAGCAGATACACCCATTTTTCCCTCACAGGCAAGCCGCTTATGGCGTTAAGCGCAGCTGCATAGGCGTCAAGCTGCGGCGCGTAGCCTTCTGCGACCGCGCGGCCGGCGTCCGCTATAACGCCGTCTTGAGCTTCGCAGCCGGCTTTGTCCGCATGAACGGCAGTGGTCTTGTAATCGACCACCACCCAGCCGCCTTCCTCAACAAAGCAGCAGTCTATCATGCCCTGCACAAGGCCTCCGCCATCGTCAAGCAGAGTAAATTCAAGCTCCCTTTCGACCCTTGGCGACCGTATGATGCGCCGCCAAAGCTCCGAGTCCGTCAGGTTCAATATTCCTTTTATATAGATGCTTTCTGCCTCCGCTTCGGACAGCTTGCCGGCGGAAGCCAGCTCCGAAACGATCCTTTCCACGGAGCTCCTGTCGTGCATCGTCAGCGGCAGGTTCATGATAAGGCTATGCGCTGCCGTTCCGCGCTCCGCAGATGAGAGCTTCCGATCCCCCTGCATGAACGCAGGCACGGCAGGGCTGTATTCGTAATCCGTCACTAAGAAATCTGAAACGCTTCGCTTGGCAGGCGCAGCGGTATCGGCGCCGAACGGGTAGTCAAAATTGACCAGTTCAGAGAAGCTCTTTGTATCCGCCGTCCTCGCTTTTTCCGTCCATTCCCTGTATCCGCGTTCGCTGATGCCGTCTGCGGCAAGGCCGCCATAGGAAAGCACATCCGACTCCATGAACCTTATCGTCATGGTATCGCTTCCTATATTAATCTCTGCTCCGTTTGCGGCGGTCTCAAGGTTAAGACCAAGCGGACAGTAGGCTCCCAGCAGCCAATCGAGGAAGCAATGCGCATTCGATATGCGCTGTGCGCTCATCGGGCTTGCCCACTCAAGTATACATTTGCGCATTCGCTTGTTTGCTCCGACCATAAACAGCTTTTCCTTCGCCCTCGTCATGCCCACATAGAGTATACGCATCTCCTCTGCGTTCAGCTTTGATGCGGCCTTGGCAGCGGCAGCACGGCGGAGCAGCGGCTCCCTGCCGTTTGGGCCAAGCCCTCGGGGACGAATACCTATGCCCAATTCGCCGTCCGTAATGACGGCGGCCTGTCCGTCGCGGCGGCTGAACTGTGCGGAAAGCCCGGCGATGAAAACGACCGGAAATTCAAGGCCCTTGCTCTTGTGAATGCTCATGATCCTTACAGCATCTACGGCAGGGGTCTGCATCGCACCGACGGAAGTGTTGTCGCGCATACCATCCAAAAACATTATGAATCCGTGCAGCCCTCCGGCGGAGCTACTCTCGTAAAATCCCGCTCTTTCTATGAGCTTTTCAAGGTTCGCCTGCCGTACCGCACCGCCCGGGAGTATGCCGACGAAGCTGTAATAGTCGGTTTCGTTAAGCAGCCTGCCCACCAACGCTTCGACACCGCTGCTGCGGACGTATTCACGCCAGTTGTCGATATCCGCAAGCAGCTTCCCTGCTTTCCTGCCGCAGGAGCTTTCCGTATTCCCGGCGGCAAGCATCAGCCTGTCAAGAAGTGCCTCGCCCTCGTATTCGGTCTTGAGGTGCACGATCTCTTCGCTCGTGAAAGCGCAGATAGGGGAGCGCATGACGCTCATCATCGGAATGTCTTGGCGGCGGTTATCGATTATTCGCAGCAGATTGATGAAAACCTGCACCTCTATCGCATCAAAATAGCCGTCCCCAAGCTCCGCCGTGCACGGTATGCCGCAGCGTGTCAGCGTATTGACCCATGTCAGTGCGGCTCCGGCGGTCTTTCTCATCAGCACCGCAAAGTCGGAATAGACGGGCTTTCTCTCACGGCCCAGGCTCTTGTCAAAGATGCTGCCCTCGGCGATAAACTCGCGTATCCGCTCCACGGCATACAGCGCCTCCGCCTCCGCGCCCTCTAAGTCCTCCGCTTCATCGCCGTCATCGGCGGCTATATCCTCGGTATCGGCGGTATCCTCCCGGGCTGCTGTCGCCGTTCCGCTCTCGAGCGAGATCAGCGCAAGCTCCACGCTGCCGCTGCCTGCACTGACGCCGCAAATGAGTGCATTGTTGTCCGAATAGTCGATCTCGCCCACATCGCCGAGCATTATGAGCGAGAACAGCCTGTTGGTGGCATTAAGCACCGAAGTCTTGCTCCTGAAATTGGCGTTGAGGTCTATCCTTGTGCCCATCGTGCCGTCATAGGTATTGTATTTTCGCAGAAAATTCTCCGGCTCGGCCTGTCTGAATCTGTAAATGCTCTGCTTGACATCGCCTACCATGAAAAGGTTGTCGCCGCGCGATACCGCAGCGATTATCGCGTCCTGCACTCCGCTGGTGTCCTGGTATTCGTCTACGAAGATGTACTTGAATCTTTTCCTGTATTCCTCTGCCGCATCCTCATTTTTCAGTGCTTCATAGCACAGCTGCTGCATATCGTCAAAATCTATTACAGCCGCCTCCTGCTTCAGCCGCGAATACTCCTTCATGAAGTCCTTAACAAGCTCGCAAAGGACGGTAACGCTTGGGCTGAGCTGCCTGGCAATTGCTTTTTCTTCATCAAGGCTCATGGAAAAGCTCTTTTGAAGCTTTGCCATCTGCTTTTTCAGGCCCTTTCTGTATCCATCGACAAGTGGGGGAGTCGTGGAGCCCTTGGGGCTGCGCGGCAGCGGACTGAACGAAAACTCCTTCAGGGCATAGCAATAACCGTCATAATCGTTCAGCTTCTCAAGCATCGTAAGATCCGCAGAATCCCTGTCCATGGTCTCAAAGTAGCGGACGAACATATCTCCGTATCCGCGCAGCTCATGACGCAGCCTTTCGGCCTCGCCCTTCATGGCTTTTATCGCCCGATGCGCTTCCCCGACAAGCTCCCTGCACGCAAGAGCGGAATAGTCAGCAAAGCCCTCTCCGTACGCATTCGCCGCTCCGTCGAGCCAGCCCATGGGATCCGGCCTTGCGATTATAAAGCGGTAGAGCCTTCCGATGCTGTCGGACAGCATTTCATCGCCGCCCAGCCTATCCGAAAGGCGTCTGAAGCCTTCATCCTGCTTTTCCGCCATTGCGTACGCATTTTCTATCACGCTGTCCATGGCTTCGGCACGCATGAGCGCCGCCTCCGCCTCGTCCGCCGTTCGGAAGCTCGGATCCAGCCCCACAAGGTGCGGATTATGCCTGAGCACATCGCCGCAGAAGCTGTGAATGGTGGAGATGCTTGCGCTTCCGATATCGGACGCCGCATCGTAAAGCCGCAGCCGGACGGTCTCGTCCCTTTCCTTATCCGCAAGCTCCGTAAGCCGCTGCTCAATGCGCTGCTTCATCTCGGCGGCAGCGGCGTTGGTGAACGTCACGACCAGAAGCTCACGGACGCTCGTGCCCTGAGCGATGAGCCGGGCTATGCGCTCCGTCATGACCGCCGTCTTGCCTGCTCCGGCAGCGGCGGATACCAGCAGATTCCCTTTCTCGGTTATAGCTCTTTCCTGTTCAGCAGTCCAGCTTGGCATACCTTACCTCCGATGAAATGTTAGCCTGATTATATGGCATAATCCGCAGCTTGGCAAGCGGATTCATGCGGCGTATGCCCCGGAATGGTCATCGGAAGCTACGCAGTCCGCACCCGCTTCGGGCAAGCTGCGGAACGCTCCCCATCTTTCGCCAAAGCGGCAGCTGCAGGCGGTTCATTTCTTCGGCAAAGCTGCCCAATTCTGATAAATACCGTCAGGATAAAGCTTTAACCCTCCAAAAAGAGGGGGCATTTTGCAAAAATGCCCTGTATAATATTGTACATATGATAGAATCGTGCTAAAATCAAGTTACGGCGGTGAGACAGTGCAAAGGATAGTGATAAATTTTCGTAATTTTATCTTTAGCGAGGCGGTTGAGCTTGCGCTTAAAAATAACGGGGATTTTCATGTGCTGGCGGTCGATGAGCCCTGCGAGCTCGTCAGAAGCTGCCGCGCCTTCGCAGCCAACATACTTTTGATGGAGGTCGCTCCATTCAGCTGCTGGACGTTGGAGGAAAGGCTTGCTATCCGAAACGAGATGAAAGCCTCGCTTCCGGACTGCAAGATCGTACTCATGACGGACGAACGCAGCGAACCGGAACTTGCCAAGAGGGTCTGCGACGCAAAGAAGGCGCAGCTTATCGACCAATTCGTTTACTGTTCGACGAGCGCAAGCTATCTGTCCGCACTGCTCGACACGCTCTAAGCATTATCTGCGGAGAGCAGATGCGTTCCGCCGGTAGATAAATACGATCAAAACAAGTATTATAAACTTGAAAGGAGCAAAACATGGGACTTATTAAAGCAGGAATCGGTGCTCTCGGCGGCACCCTAGCCGATCAGTGGAAGGAATTTTTCTATTGTGAATCGCTTCCCAACAATGTGCTGATGAGAAAGGGTGAGAAGCGCGTAAGCGGCAGATCCTCCAACACCAAGGCAAGTGACAATGTCATTTCTAACGGTTCCGGCGTCGCCGTTGCGGACGGTCAGGCAATGATAATCGTTGAAAACGGCAAGATAGTTGAATTCTGCGCAGAACCCGGCGAATTCACCTACCGTACCGACCTTGAGCCCAGCATCTTCACCGGAAAGCTCGGCGACAGCATCAAGGCCACCTTCAAAGAGCTTGGCAAGCGTTTCACCTACGGCGGTGAGGCTGCCAAGGATCAGCGCGTTTACTATTTCAACACCAAGGAAATTTTGGACAACAAGTTCGGCACAGCGAACCCCATCATTTTCGAGGTCGTCAACAAGCGCATCAATATGAGCAGAACCGTTCAGATCCGCTGCAACGGCGTATATACCTATGTCATCTCCGATCCCATAAAGTTCTATACAAGGCTTTGCGGAAACGTAGATTATGAGTTCACAAGGGACCAGATCGACGGTCAGCTGAAGGTCGAGTTCGTTGACGCACTTCAGCCGGCTCTCGGCGCACTTGCCGAACAGGAGCTCCGTCCTGCACAGATACCTGCAAAGGCCAACGAGCTGAAAACAGCCATGAACGATGCCCTGAGGCAGGAATGGATAGAGAACAGGGGTATTTCCGTCGGCAAGATCGCCCTCAATCCGATCACTCTGACCGACGAAGACATGAAGAAGATAAACGAGATGGAGGATGCTGCAAGCGTCGGTTCCAACCCGTTTATGATGGCAGGCAGAATGACTAACGCAACTGCGGACGCAATGCAGACCGCAGCAGGCAACTCCGCCGGCGCAATGACAGGCTTTATGGGCATGGGCATGGTCGGCATGGGCGGACAGGGCGGCTTCGGCGCTGCTCAGAACCTCTATAATATGGGTGCGCAGCAGCAGCAACAGCAGGCTCAGATGCAGCAGACTCAGCAGCAGCCCCAGGCAGGCGGCTGGACCTGTCCCACATGCGGAAAGTCCGTTATCGGTAATTTCTGCCAGGAATGCGGCACCAGGAAGCCCGCTCCGGCTTCAGGCTGGACCTGCACCCAGTGCGGCCAGGCTGTAACCGGGAACTTCTGCCCCAACTGCGGCACGAAAAAGCCTGCGGCAGACTGGATCTGCCCCAACTGCGGCAAGACGGTCACCGGCAATTTCTGCCCCGACTGCGGAACAAAACGCAGCAACTGACAATGCCTTTGCCGCGCCGTGTCCTTGCGGACGCGAATAGGAATGGTGCACAGCCCGTCGATCGCGCCTTGTATGCCCTTCGGCGGGCCGATACCCCCATTATTGATCAACTCTTTTTCAGGAGGCAAATTATGGATATTAATGGAAAGTGGAGAATCGATGCGGTGATGTCTTTTGAGACTCAGCCCGACGGCAGTAACTGGAAGAAGATCGATCCGAACACCGATGACGAGGATATGCTCGAGTGTCTGAATATGTTTTTCGTCTTTGACGAAAACGAGATGCGAACACTGATCCGCATTTCTCCGGATGTCAGCGATGAGGAGATCGAGCAGGCCAAAAAAGAAGGCGCCCTCATCACCGATGACCGCTGTATGTATCAGGTCCAGGAGCTCAAGAGGGAGAACGGAAAGGTTTACTACAATTCCGGAATCACCGGAGAGATCCTTGGCGAAGAGGCAGATCCATGGCTTGAACTGACTGTTGATGAGGACGGCAGCATCATTTTAATGACGTTTAAGCTTCGCAGAATCGACTGACGGCATCAATATATTAAGGAGATAAATTAATTGGCAAGTATACAAGAATACAAATGTCCGGCCTGCGGCGGTGCGCTGGAGTTCAGCAGCGAGCTTCAAAAGATGAAGTGTCCATATTGCGATTCGGAATACGATATGGACGTTCTCAAAGCGCTGGACGCGGACCTTGCCGATATGGATCATGACGATCTGAGCTGGCAGACTCCAGATACTGCGGAGTGGAGCGGCGAAGCAGCCGAGGGAATGCACAGCTATGTATGTGAATCCTGCGGCGGCGAGATAATCGGCGACGACAGTCTTGCGGCGACCGCCTGCCCATTCTGCGGAAATCCCGTGGTTCTCATGCATCAGTTCGCAGGACAGCTGCTTCCGGACTGCATTATTCCCTTCAAGCTCAACAAGGAAGCAGCAATGGAAGCATACCGCAATCATATCAAGGGAAAGTCCCTGCTTCCGAAGCTCTTTGCCCGGCAGAACCATATCGATGAGATCAAGGGCGTTTACGTCCCGTTCTGGCTCTACGATGCCGATGTGGACGCAAGCCTTCTTTATAGGGCGACCCGTGTGCGCACATGGAACGATTCCAGCTACAACTATACGGAAACGAGCTACTATTCCATAAAACGCTCCGGCAGCATTGCATTTGATAATATCCCGGTGGACGGTTCCACCAAGATCGCCGACGATATCACCGAATCCATCGAGCCGTTCGATCTGAGCGAAGCCGTGGATTTCCAGACCGCATATCTCTCCGGCTATCTCGCCGACAAGTACGACGTATCGTCCGATGACAGTATAGCAAGAGCCAACGAGCGCATCACTGCCAGCACCATCGACTGCTTTGCCAAGACCGTCACCGGATATTCGACCGTGACAAATCAGGGCAAGAGCATACGGCTTGCAAACGGAAAATCCAAATATGCGCTCATGCCCGTCTGGCTTCTGAACACCACCTATAAAGGTAAAAAGTACACCTTCGCAATGAACGGTCAGACCGGCAAGCTCGTTGGCGATCTTCCCGTTGACAAGGGTGCCTATTGGAAGCAGTTCGGCATCTTTGCAGCCGTATTTTCCGTGCTGTTCGGCCTTATTTCATGGCTGTTCTTCACGTAAGGAGGCGCGATATGAAAATGAAAGCTAAAAGAATTTTTGCGATCACGCTGTTCGTCCTCTTTGCATTTGCGGCGTTTGCGCTGCCCTCTTCCGCCGAGTCTTCGCATCCCGACCGAATGGTCGACGAAGGCGATCTGCTTACCGATTCACAGGAATCCGCCCTCCGCAGCGAACTCGACAGGCTCAGCCTTCAGTACAACTGCGATATAGTCATAGTTACCGCTTCTTCGCTCAACGGACTTTCCGCCATGGAATATGCGGACGATTACTTCGATTATAACCATTACGGTCTCGGCTCGAATAACAGCGGCATCCTTATGCTCGTCTGTCTTGAAGAAAGGGCCTATTGGTTCTCGACCTGCGGCGACGCAATAACGATGTTCAGCGATAAAACTATCGACTACATGTGTGACCTGATCCCCGATTATCTTACCGACGGTGACTATTACGGCGCTTTCGAAAAATACATCGAGATGAGCGATGCCGTCATCGGCTCTTACGTTAATGACGGTAAGATATACACCCCTCCGCGCAAGCTGTCCGCCACACATGTGCTCATCAGCATCGCTCTGGGCGTGGGCGTCGCATTCATCATCATGAGCATCAAAAAGAGCAAGATGAAGACCGTCCGCATGAAGCAGGAAGCCGACAGCTATGTCAGATCAGGCAGTATGCAGCTTACAGACTGCCGCGATACCTTCCTGTACTCCAAGGTCGATCGTACCCGCAGGGAGACTGAAAGCAGCTCCGGCTCAAGCACGCATACCTCTTCCTCCGGCGAATCCCATGGCGGTGGCGGCGGAAGTTTCTAAGACTATCATTATCAAGGAGAAATATTATGTCACTGTTCGATTCCATCAAGAACAAGGCACAGCGCGCAGGCAGCGAAGCTGTCCGCAAGCTCGGCCAGGAAGCGGCGGCCGCTGCTTCCGGCAAGACCTACACCGTTACCCTCAGCATCCTTCCCATGAGCGTCGAGGAGCTTAAGGCCATGCCCGAGGGAAACCTTAAGCAGCCCGAAAACACCGCTGCGCTCACCATCGCCGCACTTGCTGTCTATCCTTCCAACCCCGATGCAAGTATCGCAATGATAAACTATATGCGCAACGGCCGTGACCTCATCGGTTCCGAGCTTCAGTTTGTCAAGGAGCGCGGTGTTTCCCACAATCACGTTATCCTGTCCTATTTCAAGGGCGCAACACCCGATAACGACTACACCCCCTCCGAGCCCGCTGTCATCGAGCTTCTCGAGACCTCTACGAGCCGCGCTCAGATAAAGGACGGCTATCTCAAGCTCTTTGTACAGTCCGGCGGCGCCGACGCCCCCCGTCCCATCGTTCTGCGTCAGAAGCCTTCCACCGGCGAATGGTTCCTTTGGGAGGGCGTTATGGGTCTGTTCAGCGGCGTTCGTACTCCCAAGAGCGCGGATCCTTGGGCATAAATTGTTTTGTGTTTTGCATTTGATGCCTTCTTATTGGAAACCGGCGGCTGCCTTCATTGGCGGCCGTCGGTTTTCACATAGATTTGCGCCCCGTTTGCTTTTGAAATTTTATTAAATATATCGCGATTCCACTTTACAATTCCACCGTTTAGGTTATATAATGATGCTGTGTGCCCATGTGCTTTTCAGGTTGGCTACCGCAGGTATTATTGGGCAGAATCCCGAAATTCTATTAGGAGGAATCCATATGGATAGCTTGGATAATCTTAAAAAGACTCCGCTGTATCAGAGGCATATCGACCTCGGCGGCAAGATGGTGGACTTCGGCGGCTGGGCGTTGCCCGTTCAGTACGCAAGCGGTATTCTTGAAGAGTGCAAGGCCGTGCGCCAGCGTGCAGGTCTGTTCGATGTTTCCCACATGGGCGAGGTAGACATCATCGGCAGCGGCGCTTACGACTACATTCAGAAGCTCGTCACCAACGACATCACCTCCATGACTCCCGGCAGGTGCCGCTATGCCGTGCTCTGCTACGAGAACGGCGGCGCAGTCGATGACGTTCTTATCTACAAGTACTCCGACGACCACTATATGTTCATCGTCAACGCAGGCAACACCGATAAGGACTTTGCCTGGATGCAGGAGCATGTATTCGGTGACGTTCAAGTCATCAACAACAGTGCAAAATGGGGCCAGCTTGCGCTCCAGGGGCCCAAGCATCAGGCTGTTCTCGATGCGGCAGGCTTCGAGGGCGAGCTTCCCATGAAATACTATACCTTCAACGACAAGATGGTCGTTGCCGGTATTCCCTGCCTCGTTTCCCGTACCGGATACACCGGTGAGGACGGCGTTGAGCTGTACTGTGCGGCAGAGGACACCGTGGCTCTCCACACCGCGCTCTGCGAGGCAGGCAAGGCAGTTGATATGCTCTGCTGCGGTCTCGGCGCAAGGGACACCCTCCGCTTCGAAGCAGGAATGCCCCTCTACGGACATGAGATGAACGAAAACGTTTCCCCCGTTGAATGCGGTCTCGGCTTTGCTATTAAGCTCAACAAGCCCGACTTCATCGGCAAGGAGGCTCTCCTTCAGCCTCAGAAGCATAAGCGTATCGGTCTGAAGCTCGTCGGTAAGGGTATCGCCCGTCCTGAGGCAGAGGTGCTCGTAAACGGCAAGGTCGTCGGCGTTGTCACTTCCGGCGGTCCCGCTCCCTCTGTCGGCGGCAATTACTGCATGGCGCTTGTCGATGCCGATGCCGATGAGAACGGTGTTTGGGCAGTCTCCGTCAGGGGCAAGAGCATCGAGTGCGAATTCGCTCCGCTTCCTTTCTACAAGAGAGCGTAAATCAGGTTATTATACCGAACGATCCGGTCATACTGAATGATTCGGTTATGCCGAAATAATCGGTATTATACATATCAACCAATAAATCAGACAAACCTTGGAGGTAAATATTATGGTTCCCAATGATCGCAAATACACCCGTGAGCATGACTGGGTATTGATCGAAGACGGCATTGCAAAGCTCGGCATCACCGACCACGCGCAGGACGCGCTCGGCGACATCGTTTATGTTGAGCTTCCGGCAGTGGGCGATGAGCTTGCGCTGGGCGATTGCTACACCACCATCGAATCCGTAAAGGCAGCTTCCCCCGTCTATACTCCCGTTGCAGGCGAAGTCGTCGAGATCAACGAGGAGCTCGATGCGACCCCCGAACTGCTCAATCAGGATCCCTATGAACAGTTCATCGTTGCTGTCAAGGTCACCGATGTCAACGAAGCCGACCTCCTCACCGCAGAGGAATACGAAGCTCTCCTCGCAGAGGAAGAATAATTGAATTGCAACTCCTCGGGGCATCGCTCCGGGGAGTATTCCGCTTATCAATCAGCAAGGAAACGAATAAATGAAAAGCTATGTCCCGAATACCGTCGCTGAGCGTGAAGAAATGCTCAAGACCATCGGTCTTGACAGCATGGATCAGCTCTTTGGCGACATTCCGGAGGATCTGAAGCTCAACCGTCCCTTGGATCTCCCTGCTCCCATGAGCGAGATGGAGCTTAGGAACCTTATCATGGGCTATGTCCTCCAGAACGACGAAGGCGCGCTGCTCTTCAGGGGCGCAGGCGTCTATCATCACTATATCCCTTCGCTCATTCCTCAGCTCGTTGCAAGAAGCGAGTTTTACACCGCCTACACTCCCTATCAGGCGGAGATGAGCCAGGGTATGCTCCAGAGCATATTTGAGTGGCAGTCCGTTATCTGCAATATCACCGGCATGGAAGCCTCCAACGCCTCCGTCTATGACGGCGCGACCGCAGCGGCGGAATCCATGATAATGCTCTCAAACATCAAGCGCAAGAATAAGGTCCTCTACAGCGCTGCCCTCAATCCGGGCGTTATCGAGGTCATGAAAACCTACGGCCACTGCCAGGGCATCGAGCTTGTCGAGATACCCGTCGGTGCTGACGGAATTACCGACATGGAGGCGCTTAAAGCGGCGCTGCCCGAAAGCGCAGGCTATATCGCCGCTCAGCCCAACTATTTCGGCTGCATCGAAAAGATGGACGAGATAGCCAATGCCGTTCACGAAGCGAAGGCGCTGCTGGTAAGCTACTGCAACCCCATAAGCCTCGGAGCAATCAAGCGTCCGGGCGACTACGGTGCTGATATCGCCATCGGCGACACCCAGCCCATGGGCATTCCGATGAACTTCGGCGGCCCGTACGCGGGCTTTATGGCAGCCACCGGAAAGCTTATCCGCAATCTTCCCGGCCGTATCGTCGGTGAGACCACCGATGCGGAGGGCGGAAGGGTTTACGTTCTCACCCTTCAGGCAAGGGAACAGCATATCCGCAGGGAAAAGGCATCGAGCAACATCTGCTCCAACGAGATGCTCGCAGCCATCATGTCCACCATGTATGCCTGCACCATGGGCCCCTCCGGCATGAAGGAGGTCGCCGAGCAGAACATTGCCAAGGCTCATTACCTTGCAAAGGAGCTTTGCACTCTGCCCTATATGCACATGCGCTATGATACTCCGTTCTTCAACGAGTTTGTTATCGACACCGATCGTCCTGCGGAGGAGATCAACGAAGCGCTCAAGACCCTTGGCATCGTCGGCGGACATATCCTGCCCGACGGCGGAATGCTCTGGTGCGCAACCGAGATGAATTCCCGCGAGGATATCGATTTTCTTATTCAGATGCTTAAGGAGGTAGTAAAATGAGGCAGTCCTATAAGCTTATATTTGAACGCTCCCATGAGGGCAGGCGTGCTTACGACCTTCCGGAGCTGGATGTACCGGAAGCAGCCGACGCCATTCCCGAAAGCATGAGGAACGATTCCAAGCTTGAACTTCCCGAGCTTGGCGAAGTCGATGTCGTTCGTCACTATACCAACCTTTCCCGCCGCAATTTCGGCGTGGACAACGGTTTCTATCCCCTTGGCTCCTGTACGATGAAGTACAATCCCAAGATTAACGAAGAGGTCGCAGGTCTGTTTGAAGATATGCACCCCCTTCTTGACGAGGATATGTGCCAGGGTTCGCTCAGGCTCATGTATGACCTTGAGCGCTGCCTGTGCGAGATTTGCGGCATGGACGCTTTCACGCTCCAGCCTGCTGCCGGCGCTCACGGCGAGCTGACCGGACTCATGCACATCCGCGCATACCACGAGGCACGCAAGGACTTTGCAAGGACCACCATCATCGTTCCCGATGCGGCGCACGGCACCAACCCTGCCAGCGCTGTTATGGCAGGCTTCAAGGTCAAGGAGATCAAGTCCGCTCCCGACGGCGGCGTTGATCTGGACGCTCTGCGCGCGGCGGTAGGCCCCGACACCGCAGGTCTGATGCTCACCAACCCCTCCACCCTCGGCCTTTTTGAGCGCAATATCAAGGAGATCGCCGAGATCGTTCACGAAGCAGGCGGACTTCTCTACTATGACGGCGCAAACCTCAACGCTATCATGGGCATCGTCCGTCCCGGCGACATGGGCTTTGATGTCATGCACATCAACCTGCACAAGACCTTCTCCACCCCCCATGGCGGAGGCGGTCCCGGCAGCGGCCCCGTTGGCGTAAAGCAGCATCTGGTTCCTTACCTTCCCGTTCCTGTGCTCACCGACGCTGACGGCATGATCATCATGGACTATGACCGTCCCGAATCCATCGGCAAGGTCAAGAACTTCTTTGGCAACTTCGGCGTTATCGTCAGGGCATATGCCTACATCCGTTCTCTCGGCGGCGAAGGCCTCAAGGAAGCCAGCGAGAATGCGGTTCTCAACGCCAACTATGTCATGAACGCGCTCCGCGGCACCTACGAAATACCCCATGACCGCATCTGTATGCATGAATGCGTCATCGCTCCGGGCGAGCTGATGGAGCATGGAATCCACACCACGGATGTTGCCAAGGCGCTCATTGACCGCGGTTATCATCCCCCGACCATCTACTTCCCCCTCATCGTACATGAGGCGATGATGATAGAGCCCACCGAAAGCGAAAGCCGTGAGACCCTTGATGAATTTATCGAGGCGATGAAGGATATCGCACGCGAGGCAAAGGAGGATCCCGAAGCCATTCACGCCTGCCCCAAGACCACACCCGTCGGCAGGCCCGATGAAACCAAGGCCGCAAGGAATCCCGTTGTCCGCTTTATCAAAGGCTGATAATCATAACGGAGCAGTCCGCCCGGGCTGCTCCTTCCTTTTTTGGGAGTGTATTGTTGTTAGATATCTGCTTAGTTGCTTTCAGCTGTTTGAATCTCCGTACCCCCCATTCTCTTCTTTTTTGGGAGAGTATTGCTGTCTTATCGCTACTTAGTCCCTTTAACTATTTGAAGCTCCGTACCTTCACTGTTAATCCTTTCGGAAAGCAGCATTGCAACAAGGTCAACATCAAAACATACTGCTTTGCCGCTCCAATCACGCCAATTCTGCCCATTCTGCATTTCAGCCAAAAATGAACCCGGGCAGGATAATAATCCCACCCGGATCCACAGAAGATATCAAATGAATTAGACTCTTTTGATATTAACATTGTATCCCAACGGTTAGTCAAAGTCAACCTTGAAAATGGGCAATTCTCTGTCAATATCGGTACATTTTTTGGCAAATGGCGGAAATAATTAGTAATACACTTTTTAATCGTATATCCGTTCTTGCTATTTTCTTTCGTCCCTGCCGAAGAACGCATCAGCGCTGACCTTGGCGGCGTTTCTGTACCTTGCCCCGGCGGTCGGGTCAAAGCCGCATATGCTGCGCAGCTTGCAGTACGAGCAGCCGGTCTTACCGTTGCAGCGTATGGGGCTGACCTCCATACGGCCCTGCATTATGGAATCCAGCGTTCTTGCGGCGGCAGCCTTGGCATAGTCTATCGCATAGCGCATCTCTTCGGCGGTCGCCACGCTTCCGCGTATTCCTTCCTTGGTAAGCTGAACGCCCCTGATTACATTCGAATACCGCTTGATATGGGCGTCCATAGCCAATATTACGCTCTCATCGTCAAGCGTTAGTCCGCGGAGCCTGAACGAATCACGCACCTCCTTAATCACCGCCTGCGCCTCCGCTTCGCTCAGCTCCTCCGTTTCGGCGTCGGGCGTACCGATGTATTGGTAATAGAAGCCTGCGGTCGTGCTATCCTCCTTGGCAGGGAAGCAGGGGTTAAGGCTGAGCTTTCGCTCTGCGTCCAGCCCTGCTTCCATCGCAGCGGCATATAGCGGCAGCTGAAGGCGAATGCCGTTGACAAGCTCGGTGAAATTGAAAACGGTATCGCCGCTCTTATAGTCGACTATCCGCAGGTAATCGGTATCCCCGTTTTCCGGCGAGAAGCCGTCCAGCCTGTCCACGATTCCGCATACATGGAAGCAGCTTCCGTTCGAAGCCGTTATCGTAAGCGCCGGAAGCGGATCGCCGGGGCGGCCAAAGCCCACCTCTCCCTGAATCGGTCGAAAGGCTCCGCCTGCTATCTGGCGGACGAGCTCTATTGCGGCGATAAAAATGCTCTTGCCGAGCCTGCCCAGCTCCGCACGCATGCGGGCCGAGCTCAGGTAGATGCCCCTGTTGTGTTCCGAGGCAAGAATCTGTATTATCTCTGACAGTCTCTTTTCGATGTCCTCATCGGTCAATGAGCCCCAATCGATATCATCGTCTATAAGCCCCTTGATGAAGCGTTCGAGCGCAGCGTGGATAAAGCTTCCTCTGTCCGATGCCTTTTCCTCATACTCTTCACGCTCCTTTATCCCTATCCCGAACTCCATAAAATAGCGGAACGGACATTTGCCGAAGGTCTCAAGCTTGGTGGGAGAGCCGTAGATGCGGCTGCCATAGAGCTTCAGCGCCGTATCCCTGTCAAGGCACTCATCGGCATTTGTCTCAAACATTGCCTTATCCATGACCGCGAGCCTTGCGGAATATTCCGGGCTTGCGGCAAAATATGCATAGCTCTCCCTGAAAGCATCAAGTTCCGCTTCGCCTGCGGAGATTCCGTGCTTTAGACCGCTGACCAGCTCCGCAAACCGTGCACGCTCGGTACTTCCGACGATTGGTTCAATTATGCCGTTGGTCATAAGGCAATCCGGAAAGAGCTTGCGTATCCTTTCGAACAGTCCCGAGGGCGAGCCGCCGCCGTCCGAGCCGGCATAGGATAGGCGCAGTCTGCGCCTTGCCCTCATGAGCGCCGAATATACCCTAAGATTCTCCGCGCGGTTCATCTTGTCGGTGCTGCTCCAGACGGAAAGCCCGGCAGCGGAAAGCCTGCTCAGCTCAGAATCGCTTATTATGGCGTTGTCCGCTTTGGTCTTGGGTATCGCGCCGTCGTTCACTCCGAGTACCAGCAGGAACTCCACCTCCGTTACGGCGGAATTGTCAACGCTGCCGATGAAAACCTGATCGAGCGTTGTCGGTATAATGCCGATGGAATAGGCCTTAAGCCCCTCCTCCAGAACGGAAATAAACTTCTTGAGCGACACGGTCTCATCGCCTATTATCACATGAAGCTGATCGAGCAGTTCCACCAGCGTATCGAATACCTGCGCAGTTTCCCTTGCGGCGGTCAGATCTCCTGCTTCGGCAAGCGCAGTGCACTCCTGCCTGAGCTTTTCGCCTATCATCAGCTCCTCCAGGAAGGCATAGACGGCCTCTATTCTTTCGGACGAACGTATCCTGCCGGAAACACGCTGTTTCAGGCCCACCAGCGGCCCGACCGCTGCGGCTCTTGCCTCCTCAACGCCCTCCGGCACATCGGCTTGGTCAAACGGTTCGATTATTAGATTCCCGTTCAAGCCGTATTTGAGTATGTGGTTTTCAAGCCTTTCGATATCCGCCGCTTCGACTGGGAACAGGCCCGATTTTATCGCGCGAATAAAGCTCTGTGCACGAAAGCCCGATTCACAGCAGTTGAGCGAAGCAAGCAGCAGCTCCGCTATCGGATGCGCAAACAGCACTCGCTTTGCATCCATGAAGAAGGGTATTCCATAATCTGGAAATGTCCTCCCGATTATCGGAGCATAGACCTCCGTATCGCTGACGATGATACCGATATCCCGATAACGCAGTCCTCCGCGTACCGCGCGGCGAATGGTCTCCGCGCAGGCAGCGACCTCCTGTATGCGGCTGCCTGCCGTGTGCAGTTCTATTGCCGCAGGCTCCGAAGCCGGTGCCGTAAACCTGCGATAGGGGAATGCGAACAGCTCACGCTCAAGATGAATAAGCTCCGGCGACCTTGCACGTCGATTATCGGTAAGCGAAATGAATTCTATTTCGCAGCCCTGCTCCGACGCCTCGTTCCTTATCCTCCTGTACAGCTCCTCATCGGGTGCAAACAGCCTCCTGTCCCTGCAGCTCTCGGAGGTGTCGCCCCTGAAGCTTATCGTAACGCTCGGTACGCAGCCGAAGAGCACGGATATTACGCGTATGCTCTGTTCGGTCAGGGTCTCCGGAGTGTCAATAAAGAAATCATAATCCCGGTATGACGATTCGGGAAGCTCGGAGATCAGCGAGTTTACCACGTCCTCATCGTCAATATATCTGTCCGCCATGGCGTCGGCTGTCTTTTCAAATATGAGCGCGAAATCACGGAGCTTATCCCTCAGCGACAGCGGAAGGCTCTCATCCCCGGCGGCGGAGGCAAGCTGCTCCGGCGTTATTCCGAATCGCTTGCATTTCAGTATTATCTCATCGCATTCGCCGGTAAAGCCCTGCCGCAGCGCAATGCGTGAAAACGCCTTCATCTCCGTACTATGTTCCTCGATTGTCCTTCTCAGGAGCATTTGGCGTCCCTGCATGCTTAGGAACACTCGCTTTTCGCCCCTTTCGGAGAGTATGCGCCGGGCAAGCCTTGTAAACGACACGACGAATGTGTTCATAATGCCGTGTCCCATCAGGCCCGAAAGCCTTTTTTCGCTTTCGAACGATGCCCTATCCGGCACAATAAGCACTGAACGTCTGCCGTTAAGCTCGTTTTGCTTTATTCTGTTGAGTATCAACTCGGTCTTACCGGAACCGCTTCGCCCCATTATAAAGGTCACCTTTGCGCTCATATGCACCTCTGTCGATTTGATACCGGCATTATATCAGAAATCCCATAAAAATCAAAGCTTCTTGAAGTTTTTGCCGAATTATGCTAACATATTCTCGTACTGTAAGAAAGGGGAACGCCGTGCCGAAGCTCAACAGCCGCAGAAAGATACTATATGCCTTCATTATCGCTTCGGTGCTGGCGGCGTATGTATTCAGATACATCGACATCGCTTTTCCGGTAAGGGGCGCTGTATACATAGCTCTTTTCTCTGTTTGGGGCGTCTCGATTTACATCAGGACTATACAAACAAGCCTCAGAAGCTATCTGCTTTCGATAGCATTCCTTTTGATGTTTTGGGTGTTGGTCAGAACCGTTAAATACAGTTTCGTTCAAAGCGAGGTCATCTCCCGCCTGCTTTGGTACTGCTACTATATCCCAATACTTGTGATACCGCTCCTTGCGGTGTATTTGGCGATGTCAATGGGGCATAGCGAGGAATATGCGATACCGAAAAAATTCCTGCTTCTCCTGATACCCATGGGGGCTCTGCTCGTTCTCGTTCTGACCAACGATCTCCACAGGCTCATCTTCCGTTCTCCGAACGAATTGCCGCTGTCCGACAGTAATTATGAGTATACTCCTCTTTATCTTTTCATCGTCATTTGGGAGTTCGGCGGTGCTGTTGCCGCATATTTTATCATGCGCCGCAAATGCAGGTACGTTTCCAAAAAAACGCTGCTGCTGCCCATGATACCGATAATCGCACTGATAGTGTTCTGCATAAGCTATTTGTTCGAGTGTCCCTTCGTCTTTAGCTACATCTCAAGAGATATCACCATATTCTCGAGTCTTTGCATAATGACATGCCTGGAGCTTGCGATACTGACGGGGCTTATACCCTCCAATACCCACTATTTTGACCTCTTCCGCATAACTAGCATGGCGGTACAGATCATCGATAAGGATTTCAATGTAATGCTTTCATCCGACACGGCCAAAACCTATGATGCCGATGTACTGGAAAAAACCGTATCGGCGCCCGTGCTGCTGGACGATGGCGTGCGGCTTTCAAGCGCCGGTATCAGGGGCGGCCATGTGGTCTGGCAGGACGATGTATCCGATCTGACAGAGATGGTGGAGCGGCTGAACGATACCAACGAATTTCTGAGGGGCAAGAACACCACGTTGGCAGAAAAGGTCAAAACAGATATGCTTCACAGACGGCTGTTTGAAAAGAACAGGCTTTACAATATCATGCAGATGCAGACCGCATCAAAGCTGCACGAGCTTGAAGCGCTTGTTGACATGCTTGACCATGTCTCCGAGCAGAACGAGGAAAGGGATATTCTCGCAAGGATCGCAGTGCTTGGCGCATACATCAAGCGCAGAAATAACCTGATATTCCTTGCGGAGGAGGAATGCGCACTGCCGACATCGGAGCTTTACTATTGCATCAGGGAGAGTATGCAAAGCCTTGCCCTGTTCGGAACTGCGTGCGAATATCGTGTGGACTGCGATACAAGCCTGCCGTTCTCCGAGCTTATGCGGCTATACGATGCCTTCGAGGACGCCATAGAGGACGCTATGGGCAAGCTCAGCTCCGCTTATGTCTCCGTTACCGAGGGTGCGGGTTTTCTGGCAATGTCCATACGGCTTGCCGGCCCCGAACACCTCTGCGAGCATCCCGAACTGACCGTTTCGCAGGAAGACGACTTTGATTGGCTGCTCAGCATGCGCGTACCGAACGGAGGCCCGGCATGAAGCACCTAAGAGAACCGAACCTGCTCTTTTCCATAAAGGAATCCCTTGACAACCTGCCCACCGGAATTGCGTTCTTCAATATGGACGGCATTCCGCTGCTTTGCAACCGCAAAATGCTTAGCCTTGTCTTTGCGCTTACCGGAACCGATCTTCAGCATGTTTCGGAGCTTAGAAATGCGCTTGCCGATCTGCCCGACAATGCTTCCGTACGCAGGGACGGAGATTACTTTATTTTGAGCGACGGCAGCGCATGGCATTTCACCGATGAGATCATCGCTGACAGACCCGGAAGCTCATACATTCAGATAACCGCTGCCAACGTAACGAACCTTTGCAGAACGACGCGCGAGCTTGCGCTCAGGAACGGAGAGCTGGCTGCGATCGCCGAGGATATGGAGCGTATCAACCGCAATGTTGCCGCCATAATGCGCGAGGAGGAGATACTCTCCATGAAGATGCGCATTCACGACAGAGTGGGCAGCAGCGTGCTGAACACCAGGCGATACCTGCTGAACGGCTGTCCGCCCGAAAACAGGCAGGAGCTTATCGGACTATGGCGCAGAACGCTCAGCCTGCTGGAGGGCTCCGTTGATCAGTACGAAGAAACGGACATGCTTTCCGAGCTTATTGAAACCGCGCACTCGATAGGCGCCGAGATAGTATTTGACGGCATGATGCCTCCCGGCGGGAAGGCACTGAAACTGTTGACTGCGGCAATGCGCGAATGCCTTACCAACTGCATCCGCCATGCAGGAGGTGATAAGCTGTATGTCAGGCTTACTACTGCGGCAGGGAAGGTGACTGCCGTGATAATGAACAACGGCTCTCCGCCCAAGAGGGAGATTTCCGAGGGCGGAGGATTATCGTCGCTCAGAGCCGGTATAGAAAAGAACGGCGGCTATATGATGGTAGTGAGCCGCCCTAGTTTCAAGCTCATAATAACGCTGCCGCTTGATATGGAGGACATGATATGACGAACGTATTGATTGTAGACGACGAAAGGATAACGCAGGAACTGTTTGCCTATTATATCTCGCAGGCAAGCGATCGTTACAGGCTTGCAGGTACCATAAGGGGCGCAGCCAATGCGGAGCTTTATTGCGCCAACGGGCATGTCGGGCTGGTGCTGATGGATATTTGCAGTGCCAATGGCGAGAGCGGTATCGAAGCCGCCGCCGCCATAAAAAAGCACTATCCCGAGATAAAGGTCATAATGGTGACCTCCGCCCCGGATTTCCTCTTCATCCAAAAGTCCAAGCGCGCAGGTGCGGACAGCTTCTGGTACAAGGAGGTCGGTGCGCTCGAGCTTATCGAAGTAATGGACAAGACCATGGCAGGCGAATCCGTCTGGCCCGACTCCACGCCCCATGTTCAGATAGGACTTGCCTCCAGCGAGGAATTCACTCCGCGCGAGATAGAGGTCCTCTACTGCATCGTGCAGGGCAAGAGCGTGGGCGAGATAGCCGACACCCTCTTTATCGACTACACCACCGCCAAATGGCACATTAAGAATCTGAAAGAGAAGGTCGGAGCAAGGTCCATTGCCGAGCTTGCGGTCATGGCGGCAAGGACAAGGCTTGTAATGCCGGAATATTGATCTCAAGCCGCCCGATCGGCTTCTTCTTTGGGCTAATGCCGCTGTGTGAGCTGCAGCCGTTTTCAAAGGGACGAGGTGAAAAGAGCGGTTAAAGGTGAATGAAGCGACTAACAGGAAAGGGATATTTTGTCATGCAGAAGGAAGACTTTTCAATTCATGGGTTCAATGGCGACCTAAGCCGTGCCGTTGCGAATCAAAGCCTGGATTTTTGCAGGCTTCTTGTAATGGCGCTGGACACAAAGCTTTCCGTAACGGCAAAGTACATGCCTCCAATGGGGGAAAAGCGGTATGTTACGCTGGATCATGAGCTCAACACGGTCGATGCAAAGAATTCGTCCGCATTCTACTACGGAGCTTCTCCGCTGCTTGACAACAGCCTAATTATTTCCGCCATATCCTCCCTTCGATTCACCGATTTGGCAGGGCTTGATTCATTTATTTCGGAGCATTGTGAGCTTTTCATGCTCCATGCGGATCAGGCGGATTTCCTTCTCGATTTTGCCCGCACTATCGTTCTGTCGGTTGCATCCAATTTCGCCGTTCGGCTCCGCTTGACCGATGAGGAAGCGGAGCATATCCGCTCGTCCTCCGCATTTCACCGCACTGCTATGCAATGGGAGTCCGGAGTTCTGAAGCTCTTGGGCTGTCCGACCGCCGAGACGCTTTCCTTGCTGTCGGGCTTTCGCTTTGTCAGGCTCTCCGACGGTTCATGGGAGATGGCGAATGACGGCATTGCCTTGGAAGAGATCTATCGGCGGCAGGATAGTCTTTCTTTGGCGTCGGGCACGGTATTCTATTCGGGCGTTCTCATAAAACCGCTGCGGTTTGAAGCGCTGTCCGGCAATTTTGCAAGCGACCAAATAACTGCGGTATGTATTCATTTTGAGCGCACGACCTATGCGACCGTGTTCACACTGGATCACAATTTTACAGATCATCCGCTGCTCCGCGGAAACAACAGCAAAGTCATCAAAATGTTTCATGAGGACGACCGATACAAGCGAAGGCTTATCTCACGCCTTGATGAGCTGTCAAGATCGGATGTCTCATATGCCGAACTGCTCGACGCCGTCAACGACTATTTGGATGAATGCTTCAATGTTAATCAGATAGGAATCTCGGCAAACATAGTCACGCAGGATGACGTCCTGCTGTTGGGACGCAGAAGCAAATCCTCCATTGACGGCGGATACCTCTACCCGGGAGTCAACGGCAATGCGGAGGTTGCGGACCGCAATGTTTCCTTCTATAATGCATCGGTTTATGAGGACTTCCCAACCATCGTATTGGATAGCGACCGGATTGATTTTGCCGGGGAGATAGGACGGGAGGCATATGCGGAGCTGAAGCTCGATCTTCCAAAGCAGGAGTGGGAATGCTATGGAATCACGCTTTCCGGAAATTGCCCCGAAAAGACCATTCTCGACGAATCGGTCTATTCACCCATGCACCGGAGGCTTCACTTTAACATTCTGTTCGAGCAAAATTGCGGCGTTCCGTTCTGCGATGCGGAGAAGGGCAGTCACACGGCCACCGAAGCCTTTGAGAACAGCAGGCTTTTGGGCGTCGTCGTCAAATGCTATAAGAACCGCCTTCATATGCTGTGGGATAAGCTGACAGGCATCGCCGCCGCCATAGCCGAACAAAAGGATATTGTTGAATCGCTCCTGGTCCTGCTCCTGTTCTTCTCGACGCTGTTTATCGGCGGTCAGGCGGAGGATACCACCTGGTACACGATAGCATCACTGCTGCTGTCCCTCGTCATCGTGTTCTCAACCATCAAAAAGGTGGTCTATTCCGTCAGAACCTCCATATTGCGCAGACGCAGCGTGCGCAGGATAACGCTGTATGAGCATATGCCGTACAAAAAGAAGGACGATATCATCCTAAGCGCAATGTCGGGCTATTCGTATCACCCTGTCGCCTATGCTGCAGTCAAGCTCTATGTGGACAACAAAGCCTACGACAGCTTCTTTGTCAAGGACCGCCGCCATGGCGAATGACGGCTTTCTTCTGTAACCTCTTGCCACCAAGATAATTGCCGCATCCTTTCGGCTGTTTGGCATAAAAACACCGCAAAAGGAGAGTGAAGCAAGGTCTGTTCTGCAGGTACACAAAGAAAATTGACGTATTGCAATAGCCATTTATTATAGTAAAGATAACCAAACTATATAACAAGTTCACATTCCGACATCATCAAATACTTTAGCAATATCATCTCTGGTGCGTGACCATTGCGAACTGAGATGGTAACAGCATATATCCAAGCTTTCGATAGCCATTAATCTCTAAAGCAGCAGTTTATTACGAGGTTTGGATTACAAAAAACCGTGACCTCATATCGAAGTCACGGCTATTTATGGTAGCGGCAATCTGATTCGAACAGATGACACTCCGGGTATGAACCGAATGCTCTAGCCAGCTGAGCTATGCCGCCAAATGGTTGCGGGGGAGGGACTTGAACCCACGACCTTCGGATTATGAGCCCGACGAGCTGCCGACTGCTCCACCCCGCGATGTAAAGGAAACTGCCTCACGAAAGGCACACCGTGTTCCAAACGGCAAGTGTTATGATAACACACTTATATCCGGTATGTCAACACATTCTAAGGCGTTATTATAAATATATTATTTCTTTGCTCTTAGCTTGGCAAGATCGGACTTGGTGACATGAATGGTCACGTCCATACCGTCGTCACGGTCCGTCTGTTCGACCTCCACCTGCATTCCGGCATTCCTGAGCGCGGCGCAGGCGGAATTAACGGAACTCATAAACAGGCGGTAGTCCCTGATGATCCGCTTAAGCATCGGACGCGGCTTCGCTCCGTCCTGCTTGGAGTCAAATCTGCTGTTTAGGAGCCTGTCCACCATTTCTTCCGTGGCTTTGACGCTAAGCGTCTCGTCCGAGGCCTTGGATATCACCTGCATACGGTCATCATGTTCGTCGAGCCTCAATATAGCCCTTGCGTGGCGTTCGCTGAGTCCGCTCACGGTGACGGCCTCACGCTCTTCGTCGGAGAGTTTGAGCACGCGAAGCTTGTTGGCAATAAAGCTCTGACTCTTGCCCAGGCGTTCGGCCAGCTCCTCCTGTGTCAAATCAAGCCCGTCTATGAGCGCGCGATAGCATTCCGCCTCTTCAAAAAAATCCAGATCCTCGCGCTGAAGGTTCTCAATAACTGCGGCAATGGCGGAGTCCTCCTCCTTCATATCGGCGCAGACGATGCAGCTGACCGTTTCATAGCCGAGGCTTTTGACTGCGCGCAGTCTTCTCTCGCCGGCGATGAGCTCATAGCCCTGACCGTTCATCCTGACCATAAGCGGCTGGATAAGGCCCACCTGCTCGATCGATTTGGCAAGCTCCGCAATGCTGTCCTCATCAAAGCTCTTTCTGGGCTGATTGGGATTCGGGACGATGGAAGCCACCGGAAGTCCCACAAGCTTTCTGGTGTCGTTTTTCTTGTCCTTGCTTAGAAAGTCAAATATTGCCATTGTGCTGCCGCCTCCGATCGTTCCGGTCAAATTCTTCCATTATTATACTCCAAGCCCCTGCGTTTGGCAAGGGCGGCGAAATACGGAGTTTGTCGAATGCTGCCCAATAGTATAAATTCAGGGGAGAAGGTGCTGTCCCTCCTCCCCATATTGCCCGTTTGCGAACATTCTCAGCTAATTTTGAACCCGTTCTCATCGTGGTCAACGGTTATCACGGTGTCCTCCGCAGGGGAGTTCTCTATGATGAACCTTGCGATGAGGGATTCGATCCTTCCCTGAATGAACCTCTTGAGCGGCCTTGCGCCGAACACGGGGTCTGCGCCCTCGTCGATGATTGCGGTCTTGGCTGCGTCCGTGACATCGAGCTTCAGCCTCTTTGCATTGAGCCGTTCCCTGAGATCCTGCAGCAGCAGGTCGACGATACCGCGCATATTGGCATCGGTGAGCGCATGGAAGAACACTATCTCGTCCAGACGGTTGATGAATTCCGGGCGGAACTTTGTCTTAAGAAGCTTATGCAGCATCTCCTCCGTTTCGGGCGTAATGCATCCATCCTTCTCCATGCCGTTAAGTATCAGCTCGCTGCCTATGTTGCTGGTCAGGATGATTATCGTGTTCTTGAAGTCCACGGTCCTGCCCTGGCCGTCGGTGATCCTGCCGTCGTCGAGCACCTGCAGCAGCACGTTCAGCACGTCGGGATGAGCCTTTTCTACCTCATCGAACAGCAGCACCGCATAGGGCTTTCTCCTTACAGCCTCGGTCAGCTGGCCGCCTTCATCATAGCCGACATATCCCGGAGGTGCGCCGATGAGACGGGATACGGAATACTGCTCCATGTATTCGCTCATATCGATGCGCACCATGCTGCGTTCATCATCGAACATCGCTTCGGCAAGCGCCTTGCAAAGCTCCGTCTTGCCGACGCCGGTAGGGCCGAGGAACAGGAACGATCCGATAGGCCTGTCGGGGTTCTGAATGCCGGCCCTGGAGCGGAGAATAGCGTCGCAAACCTTCCGGACAGCGTCATCCTGTCCGACAATACGCTTATGCAGCTGGGCATCCAGATGGAGCAGCTTCTTCCTTTCGGACTCAACAAGCTTTGAAACCGGTATGCCGGTCCAGCGTGAAACTATCTTGGCTATCTCATCGCCGGTCACACGGTCACGGAGCAGAGTTCCCTCGCGCCTCGATGCAAGCTCCTCCTCCGCCGCAAGCTCCTTCTGAAGCTTGGGCAGCTCGCCGTACTTGAGCTGTGCAGCTCGATTGAGGTCGTATTCGTTCTCCGCCTTGGCTATCTCCGCGTTGACCTGCTCGATACGCTCCCTGAGCTGCTGGACCTTGGTAATCGCCGTACGCTCATTGTCATACCTTGCCTTCATTGCGCTGAACCTGTCACGCATCTCCGAAAGCTCCTTTCGTATCTCCGCAAGGCGCTCCTTTGTCCGCTCGTCCGTTTCGTCCTTGAGTGCTTCTTCCTCTATCTCAAGTCTCATTATTTCCCGGGAAATCTCGTCCATTTCCACGGGCATGGAGTTCATCTCGGTCTTTATCAGCGCGCATGCTTCATCCACAAGGTCTATGGCCTTATCCGGAAGGAATCTGTCGGAAATATAGCGATTGCTGAGCGTTGCCGCAGCGATGAGCGCAGAGTCGTTGATCTTAACGCCGTGGAATACCTCGTACCTCTCCTTAAGGCCTCTCAGTATAGAGATGGTATCCTCAACGCTCGGTTCCTGCACCATGACGGGCTGGAATCTTCTTTCAAGCGCTGCGTCCTTTTCGATGTACTTGCTGTATTCGTCCAGCGTCGTTGCGCCGATGCAGTGCAGCTCGCCCCTTGCCAGCATGGGCTTAAGGATATTGCCTGCGTCCATGGAGCCTTCGGTCCTGCCGGCGCCGACGATGGTATGTATCTCATCGATGAAGAGGATTATCCGGCCTTCGCTCTTTTTGATCTCGTTGAGCACCGCCTTCAGCCTCTCCTCGAACTCGCCGCGGTATTTAGCGCCCGCTATCAATGCGCCCATGTCGAGCGCGAACAGCTTCCTTCCCTTAAGGTTATCGGGTACGTCGCCGCGTACGATTCTTGTCGCCAAGCCCTCCGCAATGGCGGTTTTGCCGACGCCCGGTTCACCGATAAGGCAGGGGTTGTTCTTGGTCTTTCGGGACAGGATTCGGATAACATTCCTTATCTCGTCGTCCCTGCCGATCACGGGATCCAGCTTCTGCTGTCTTGCAAGCTCGGTCAGATCCTGGCCGTATTTATTGAGTACGTCGTAGGTATCCTCGGGGTTATCGCTGTTCACCCTGGTATTGCCCCTAACATTCTTGAGCGCGGTCAGGTAAGTATCCCTGCTTATTCCGTACTTCTTGAACAGGGGAGCGATGCTGCTGTCCGCCTTTTCGATGAGTCCCAGCATTAGGTGTTCGACGGATACATAGCTGTCGCCCATGCGCTTCGATTCGCTTTCGGCTTGGTCGAGTGCCGATTGAAGCTCGCTTGTCATGTATTTCCCGGCATCGCCGCTGCCGAGAACCGCCTGTTTGTTTAGTTCGCTGTCAATATCCTTCAGCATGGCAGCCGCATCCACGCCCATGGCGGTGAACAGCTGTCTGTTGAGATCGTTTGCTTCATCCAGCAGCGCATATGCAAGATGCAGCTGTGTGACCATCGAATGCCGCTTTTCGCAGGCGATCTGCTGCGCGCGATTGATAGTCTCAATGCTCTTCTGTGTCAGTTTTTCAGCATTCATATAGTAACCTCCTTTGGAGTTGTTTTGCTTTCGGCCTGACAGCATTCCGGGGCTTCCTATTCTGTCCGGCTTGCCGCCTGCCGTTTGGGGATTCCGTTCGGCTTGATTTACGATGCTTTCTCGCTTTCTCATGTTAGCATTCCGAAGCTCAAGCCTTATTATCCGGCGCGGATGCTCTCGTGCAGTGCTTCCGCCTTCTGTTGTTAGCACTCTTCCTTGTTGAGTGCTAATATAGTATAGCACATTTTCCGTGTTTGTAAATGTGCGCAGTAAAAATGTCTCAAAAAATACATATTTTTGCCTTATTTTGCTCCCGGATGCCCCCTAAGCGAATACCCGGGCGCACAGCGCTTCCGCATAAAACGGTATTTCAAAAAACCGCAATATTTTCACTATTACGAAAGCAAAAAAAGTTGACAAGCGTTCGATTTACTCTTATAATTAATTGGTTATAGTGGATAAAAATCCGCTCATTGATTTGAACGATTAAGCAGGAGGCAGAATATGGCTGACACTATTCATCTTACTAACGAAGGTTACAAAAGACTTCAGGAAAGGCTTGAGTACCTCTCCACCAAGCGCAGGGAGGAGATCACCGAGGATATAGCGGTCGCGCGTTCCTTCGGCGACCTCAGCGAAAACTCCGAATACGATGCGGCAAAGGAAGCCCAGGCTCAGAACGAGCGCGAGATCATCGAGCTTGAAGCCAAGCTCAAAAATGCCGTCATCATCGATGAAAGCAGCATTGACTCCAGCGTTATCAGCATGGGCTCGCTCGTGCGTATAAGCTTTATCGGCTTGGGTATCGAGGACGAATACAGGATCGTCGGCTCCGCCGAAGCGGATATCGATGCCGAACCCAAGACTATTTCCAACGATTCTCCCATCGGCGGAGGTCTTTTGGGCGCCAAGGTAGGCGAGGAGCGTGACATCATGACCCCCGGCGGCATGATGAAGGTCAAGGTGCTGGACATCAGCCTGTAATACATTTTTGATAAGAAAAGGATAATTATGGAAGAGATCAAGCAGAACCCCGCCAATGAGGCGGAGATGAGCGAGCTTTTAAAGATAAGACGCGATAAGCTGAATGCATTGGTCGCTGCAGGCAAGGACCCCTATGCCGCCGTGAAGTTCGACCGCAGCGCATACAGCACCGACATTAAGGACAACTACTCCGATTACGAGGACAAGGAGGTTAGCCTTGCAGGGCGCATGATGTCCAAGCGCATCATGGGCAAGGCAAGCTTTGCTTCCATCCGTGATGCAAAGGGCGACATACAGCTATACGTTCGCCGCGATGACGTTGGCGAAGAGAGCTACGCCGACTTCAAAACCTACGATATTGGCGATATCATCGGCATCCGCGGCAAGGTCTTCACCACCAAGACGGGTGAGATATCCATCCACTGCACGAGCGTTGAGATCCTCAGCAAGTCCCTCCGCCCCCTGCCCGAGAAGTTCCACGGGCTTACCGATGTAGATACCCGCTACCGCCGCCGCTATGTTGACCTGATCATGAACCCCGATGTCCGCGAGACCTTCATAAAGCGCAGCAAGATAACCGCCGAGATAAGGCGTTATCTCAACGCTCAGGATTTCATAGAGGTGGAGACGCCTATCATAGGCACCGTTGCCAGCGGCGCAAACGCCAGGCCCTTCATCAGCCATTACAATGCGCTCGATATGGAGGTCTATCTGCGTATTGCCACCGAGCTTCCCCTCAAGATGTGCATTGTCGGCGGTCTTGAAAGGGTCTACGAACTTGGACACCAGTTCCGCAACGAGGGCATGGACGCTACCCACAACCCCGAATACACCAGCCTTGAGCTTTATCAGGCCTATACCGATTACCACGGAATGATGGAGCTTGCCGAGAACCTGCTTGCGCACTGCGCAAAGAGCGTGCTTGGCACCACCGTAATAACCTACCGCGGACAGCAGATCGACCTTACCCCTCCGTTCCGCCGCCAGAGCATGAACGATGCCGTGCTTGAGCACACCGGCATCGACTTCTATGCCTGCCGTGACGGCGCCGAGGCGATCGAAAAGGCCAAGTCCCTCGGTCTTGAGATCGAGGACAAAACGGCTTCCGTCGGCAAGGTCCTGTTCAAGGCTTTCGATGAGTTTGTTGAATCCAAGCTCATCCAGCCCACCTTTATCATCGACTACCCAGTTGAGGTCTCTCCGCTCACCAAGCGCAAGCCCGATAACCCCAATCTCGTCGAACGCTTTGAGCTTTTCATCGCAGGCGCCGAGTACTGCAACGCCTTCAGCGAGCTTAACGACCCCATCGATCAGCGCGCAAGATTCGAGCAGCAGGCTCAGGAAAAGGCCAAGGGTGACGACGAGGCTATGCCCATCGACGAGAACTTCATCTGTGCTCTTGAGTACGGTATGCCCCCCACCGGAGGCATCGGCTTCGGCATCGACCGCATCATGATGCTGCTCACCGATTCACCCTCCATCAGGGATGTGCTGCTGTTCCCGACGATGAAGCCATTGGACTGAGAAAAAAGCCGGAAATAGTGTGAAATAGGCTACAGCTTTACTATGTCATGTGGCTTTGAGATGGTTCCGTCCCTGCTTTAACAGCAGTTTGACCGCAAATTCCCGAAGAATAGCGCTTCTTTGCGAATATGCGAATCGTTGCGAATTTCAGGCAAGACGGTATCAGGTTTGAACAATGTCCAAGAGCACTTCTTAGAGCGATTCCGAGAAGTGCTCTTTTTTCGTTTCGCGGTCGGTTTATGCAAAAAATACAAATCAAGTACCGGTATTAGAACCCATACTCGAGCATGCGTTTACGATTGTGAGCTAAAGGATATAAGCAGCGCTGTGAAGAGGGGACAAATGAATGATGTTCAACGATGTGCGTAGGGTTCTCAGCGCAGGGAAGCCCGTCTGTCGCAATAGATGAGAGCCGTTCGTGTCAGTGCAGCTATCACCTTTGCAGGCTCGGCGGCGTAATCGGGTTTTGGAGGGATCATTCGCTGCGGTGCTCTATGTCGTGGCTGAGCAGCTCGATATAGCGGCGGTATTTCTCCGTTCGAGCGAGATCCTCCGGGGTGATGATGAGCAGGCGCGACAGTTCGGAATTGTGCCGAAGATCGGCAAGCTTCACCCGAACCGCCAGTCGATTGCCTCGGAGACGCTGAATGTAATCGTTGTAGCTGTCGCTGCTGCGGTGGGTCAAAAGAACGAGCGCTTCAACGATGTGCGCAGGGATGCCTGCGGCGGCAAGCTCGTCTGCCGTGATGGGGGTGTCCTCCATTACATCGTGGAGCAGCGCTGTGACCTTGGCGTCCTCGCCGTCAACAGAGGCTGCGACCGCCAAGGGATGCTCGATATAGGGCCGACCGGCTTTATCAAGCTGACCACGGTGGGCTTTTTCGGCTATTTCATACGCAAGTTTTATCAGTTTGCTCATGCAAAATTTAATGGGGGCCGGAACCGGCCCCCTGATCGGCTTTATCAGATACGCTTGGTCTTTCTTGCAAGCCAGGACTTTGCGCGCTCGGAAAGATGCGGAGCGACGGTCTCATAGACATGGGCATGATAGGCGTTGAGCCAATCGATCTCGGCCTTGGTCATGAGCTCGATGTCGAGGCAGTCCGTATCGATGGGAACGACGGTAAAGGTGTCAAAGCGATAGAACTGGGCATACTCGGTCTTGACATCCTTGCGGACGACGACGGTGTTCTCAATGCGGATGCCGTGAGAGCCTTCGGTGTATACGCCAGGCTCAATGGTGACGACCATGCCTTCGCGGAGCGGAACTTCGGAGCTGAAGCCATGGGGGCCTTCGTGGACATTGAGAAGATAGCCCACGCCGTGGCCGGTGCCGCATCGGTAGTCAATGCCGAGCTGCCATACGGGCTGACGCGCCAGAACATCGAGATTCTTGCCGCAGATACCCTCCTTGAACTTGGCGGTGGAGAGTGCGATAACGCCCTTGACCACGAGGGTGAAGTCCCGACGCTCCTCATCGGAGATCTCACCCATGGCGATTGTGCGGGTGGTATCAGTGGTTCCGGTCAGGTATTGTCCGCCGCTGTCGTTGAGCAGGAGATGCGCATGCTCGACCTTCTTTGCGGTATCGGGCTGAGGGCCGTAGTGCATCATAGCGGCATTTTCACGCACTGCTATTATTGCGGTGAAGCTATCGCCCTTGAAGCCGGGCTGCTCTGCGCGGAAGGAATGGAGCTTTTCAGAGAGGGTCCATTCGGTGTGTTCGTGGCCCAGCTCCATCTCCTCTTCCAGCCAGGCGTAGAACTCTGCCTCGGCAATGCCGTCGTAAAGATAGGCCTTGTAGGTGTTTTCGGTCTCAACATCATTCTTGCAGGCCTTGAGCAGGACGATGGGGTTTGACTTGTTTATCACGGTGAGCTTGGGGTTGGCTGCACAGGCCTCGTACAGGCTTGCGTTTGCTTCGTTTTCATCGCAGACAACGGTATGCTCTTCGGAAATGCCGGGAAGTACGGCGAAGATTTCGTCATATTCCCTGAGCTCGACTGAGTTTGCGCTAAGCTCGCTGCTTACATCCTCTCCGACCCTTGCCAAATCGGTGAACAGCATGGTCTTGTCGCCAAGGATAAGCGCATAGGCGATAAGGACGGGGTTGCACATAACATCGTTTGCGCGGAGGTTCAGAAGCCAAGCGATATTATCGAGCTTGCTTATCACGAGGGAATCTGCGCCAAGCTTTTTGAGCTCTTCGCGTACACCCTGCAGCTTCTCTGCGGCGGTCTTGCCTGCGTATTCAACGCCGAGGCAGTAGACGGGGGTGTGCTCCTCGATGGGACGGTTTTCCCATACGTCGTTTGCAAAGTCAACATCGGTATTGATGGTGATGTTCTTTGCGGCCCACTTTTCCTTGAGGGTCTTCACATAGGCGGCAGAGAAGAGCTTGCCGTTGATGCCGACCACTGAGCCTTCTGCGAGATTGTCGAGCAGGTAGTCCGGGATCTTTTTGGTCTCCGGCTCGCTTGCCCTAAAGAGAACGACCTCGCTGCCGCTCAGCTCGTTGGCGGCCTGGATGTAGTACCTGCCGTCCGTCCAAAGTCCGGCCATATCCATGGTGATAACGACTGTGCCGGTCTCTCCCGTAAAGCCGGAGATGAAGGTGGTGGTCGCCCAATGCTCGGAGAAGTATTCGCTCATGTGCGGATCCGCTCCGGGAATGATAATGGCAGAGATCCCGTTTGCTTTCATAAGCCCGCGAACCGCTGCTATTCTTTCGTTTACGGTTGTCAACATATTATGAGTCCTCCTGATTAATAATCAAATCTTTTATCAAGGCCGATTATCCTTGCGTCGGCCCTGCTTCCGTCTATCTTCATCATTGCGAATGAAGGAGCTCTTCCGCCCCTTGGCTGCGACGGGCTGCCGGGGTTGACGATAAGAATGCTTCCGTACGTCGAAATCTCAGAAACATGAGTATGCCCGTAAAGAAGCACATCGCATTCCTGCTCCTCCGCATAGAGGCAGGCGCGATAGGTGTATTTCGGCGCAACACCGTATCCGTGGCCGTGCATGAGAAGCACCCTCCGCCCCTCGACCTGCATGACCCTGCTTAATGGGATGCCGGCATTAAAGTCGCAGTTTCCCTGCACGGAATAGATGGGTTTATCGGTGTATCGCCTTAATATCTCGGTATCCGAAGCGTGATCGCCAAGATGATACCATTCGTCTGCCTCCGCTCCAAGAATGGCGCAGGCGCGTATTGCCGAGGCGTCACCGTGGGTGTCGCTGATTATCCCTATCCTTTTCATTCCCTGCCGTCCGTTTTTTCGTTCAGCGCGCCGAGCATGAGCATGAGTGCATTGCGCCGATGGCTGACCTGATTCTTGAGTGCAGGGCTTATCTCCGCAAAGGTCTTTCCTGCAGGCTCGTAGAGGAACAGCGAATCGTAGCCGAAGCCGTTTTCGCCCTTTTCGCCGAAGAGTATGCGTCCGTCAACGGTGCCGTAGGAGTTGATCTCGGAGCCGTCGGGCAGGATGAGCACCATTGCGCAGGCAAAATGAGCGTCGCGCTTATCCAAGGGAACATTTCTCAAATTGTGGAGAAGCTTCTGACGGTTTTCGGCATCGTTATGTCCGCTGCCGGCATAGCGTGCGGAGCATACGCCCGGCTCGCCGTTAAGCGCATCGACACAGAGCCCCGAATCGTCGGCCAGGACCGCATAGCCGGGGAGCAGCCTTGCGCAGGCGGCAGCCTTCAGCCGCGCGTTGCCCATGAAGCTGTCGGCATTCTCGTCCACATCAAGCTCGATATGCGCCTCGCGCATGGATTGAATGCTTTCAAAATGAGAGCCGAGAATATCCTTTATCTCCTCGATCTTGTGAAAATTATTTGATGCTATTACAAGTTTCATTGAATGCCCTCCAGAATAGAGTCGATAATTTTTTCGAATTTCATGCCGCGCGATGCCTTTACAAGCAGCACGTCATCGGGCTGCATCTTTGCCAGGATGAAGGCTGCTGCCTGATCGGGCGCATTGTCCGCCGTTGAAAAAGCGTCCAGCAGGAAAACCTGCTTCATTCCTGCATCGGCTGCCCCACGGGCGATGAAACGGGCTTCGCTGCCCGAAACGAACAGCATATCAAGCCCTACTTCCGCGCAGAACCTTCCAAGCTCATAGTGCTGCTGCTGCGATCCTTCGCCAAGCTCCAGCATATCGCCCAGCAGTGCCTTCCTTCTGCCCTGCTTGGGAAGCGCAAGAATGGAGGCTCGCATGGAATCGGGGCCTGCATTGTAGCAGTCATCCACAATCGTAAAGCTTCCGGCGGTCACTATGCGTCCTCGTCTGCCGACCGGGGAATAGCTCTCTATTCCGTCGGCGATCTGTTCGGGGGTAAGCCCCAGCATTACGGCTGCATTTGCGGCGGCGACCGCATTCTGCACCATGTGAAGCCCTATCGCAGGCATATTGACACGGACAGAGCAGTGCGGCTCCGTATTGTTGAAGTGAAGGATGAACGAGGTGCTTAAAAGCCCGTGCTGCACGATGTCGCTTGGGTATATGGCATAGCTTTCATCCATGCCGAAGAAGGTCACGGGCAGGGGATAGCTTCCGCCGCGAAGCTTGTCGTCCGCTCCGTTCAAGAAAAGCCGTCCGTTCGGGTTCATGTGCTTTACAAGCTCCATCTTGGCCTTGAAAACGCCGTCACGGTCGCCAAGGTTTTCAAGGTGCATCTGCCCTATGTTTGTATAGACGGCATAGTCGGGCGCAGCGATTGCGCCGAGCCTGTCCATTTCTCCGAAATTGCTTATGCCCAGCTCCAGCACAGCCAGCTCATGCTCCGGACTCAGCCCGAAAAGGATCTGCGGCAGTCCGTATTCATTGTTAAAATTGCCGCTGGTGCTGAGGATATTGTACTTCTTTCCCAAAACGCAGCTGAGCATCTGCCGCGTGCTCGTCTTGCCGACGCTGCCCACAACGGCGATTACGGGGATTCCGCTCTTACGCCTGAGATATGCGGCAAGCCTTTGCATGGCGGCAAGACTGCTGTCAACGCGAATATGACAGTACGGAACGTCACGCTCGCTTATTGCGCAGTGCGCACCCCTTGCAATGGCAGCGGCAATATAGTCGTGGCCGTCCACGCGTTCGCCCTTGAGTGCGATAAAAAGCGCTGCAGGAGCGACCATGCGGCTGTCCACACAGATTTGAGAAATGTATTCGTCCTCAACATGCTCCGCGCCCATACGCCCGGTCCCCATCAGGACTCCGCCGCACGCAGCTGCCGCTTCGGCAAAGGTGATCTTCAGCATAGCGCCTCCTCCGTTCATTAGCGTATCTTCATGCTTTCCTCTATTATCATTTCAAGAAGCTGAGGAAACTCGATCCCCATTGCCCTTGCCTCCTGCGGAAGCAGGCTTATCGGGGTCATGCCGGGAAGGGTATTGGCTTCAAGGCAATAGATTCCGGTCTCGTCCATCATGAAATCCACCCTTGCGTATGCGCCAAGGTTCAGCGCACGGCAGACCCTGACAGCGGCCTCGGCAAGCACGGAGGCTTCTTCCTCGCTCAGCTCCGCAGGGCAGATCTCGCCGGTGCATCCGGCCTGATACTTGTTCCTGTAATCATAGAAGCCTGTCTTGGGAACTATCTCTATGGCAGGCAGCGCCCTGCCGCCGACGACGCCCACGGAAAACTCCCTGCCGTGTATGTATTTTTCGATTATTATAAGGTCCTCATAGCTTGAAGCATTTTTGAGTGCGGCATCAAGCTCCGCCTCGTCATGCGCAATGGAGACTCCGATGCTCGAGCCGAGGCTTCCGGGCTTTACCACGCAGGGGAAGCCAATGGAATCCGGCGCAGCGTCCGAGCCGTCGCTTATGACTATATGCGGCGGAGTTGGTATTCCGTTTTCAAGAAACAGCTGCTTGGAAAGGCTCTTGTTCATCGCAAGTAGGCAGCCCTCCATGCCGCTTCCGGTATAGCGGATGCCCAGCAGGTCGAATACCGCCTGAAGCTTTCCGTTTTCACCCTCGTCGCCGTGAAGGGCGTTAAACACGATGTCCGCAGCGCGGCAAATATCAAGAACGTTCTTTCCGAAAAAGCCTTCACTGCGAGTGAAATAATGGCTGACATCGGGCGCAGTGTCGGGTATGACATAGTCGGGTATGGGTAGCGAGAGCGAATAAAGCTCCTCCGCACTATGGCCGCCAAGCTCCATGCCGTCGCAAACGTCCAAAAGTACCACTTCATGACCGGAACTGCGAAGCGCACGGGCTATCATCGTGCCGGACGATATGGAAACGTCCCTCTCGTTGCTCCTGCCGCCGCATAGTACACATATCCTCATAGCTCAACCTCTTTCATAGAATTAATGCCTTAAAGGGGGACGGTTCGTGCAAGGTTCCGTCTCCCGGGAAAACAGCTACTTAAATTTATACAGCATTGCTCACCGAATTATACCACAAACGCGCCCAAAATGGAACGGCTGTAAAGCAATTATGCAGCTAAAGCGATGACGGCGTGTCTCCGGGAGTATTCCCGAGCGGCGCAGGATATGAGGAAATTTGTCCCAAGCCGTAAAATATAATTAATTTATTTCAAAATCTATTGTACATAGGCGCAGGATATGCTACAATGCCTGAGCTATGAACAATAATGAAGAACTGATCAATAAAAGAAACAAGATGGGAACCATGCCCGTTGGCAGGCTCCTCTTCACAATGAGCGTTCCGCTTGTCGTATCCATGCTGGTGCAGGCGATGTACAATGTCGTGGACAGCTACTTCGTTGCCAAGCTCAGCAACGCCGCACTCAATGCCGTTTCGCTTGCGTACCCCCTGCAGATGCTTATGATAAGCTTCGCAGTCGGTACGGGCGTGGGCATGAACTCCTATATCGCGCGCTGTCTTGGTATGGAGGAGAAGGAACGCGCCGACCGAGGAGCAAGCAACGGCCTGTTCCTGCTCTTCATAACGGGCGCGGTGTTCCTGATAATGGGCTTTTTCGTCACGCCCTTCTTTAAGCTGTTCACCGATGATCCCGAGCTTATCGACCTGGGGGTCAGGTATCTGCGTATCTGCATGGTGTTCGGCATGGGACTGTTCATTCAGATAGGCTGCGAGCGCATCCTGCAGTCCATGGGAAAGACGGGGCTGTCCATGTTTGCGCAGCTTGCAGGTGCGATAGTCAATATTGTACTCGACCCCATGCTCATCTTCGGCATTGGGCCTTTCCCGGAGCTTGGGATCGAGGGTGCCGCTTATGCGACCGTTATCGGTCAATGGATAGGCATGACGATCGCGCTTCTGCTTGTATTTGCCGGCAAGCATGAGGTCAAGGTCAGCTTCAGGCATTTCCGCCCCGACGGAAGGACCATCGGGGAGATCTATCGTGTCGGAGCGCCCTCTATCATAATGCAGTCGATAGGGTCGTTAATGACCATCGGGCTCAACGCCATATTCGCAAGGATCCTTGCGAGCGAGATAGGCGTTACCATCACGGGCGTTTACTTTAAGCTCCAGTCGATAATCTTCATGCCGCTGTTCGGCGCAAACAACGCCGCCATGTCCATTATGGCGTATAACTACGGCGCAGGCAGCCGCAGCCGCTTTACCTCGACCTTTATAAAGACGCTTATCACTGCGCTTGTCATCATGTTCGTGGGCTTGATGGTTTTCCAGCTCATTCCGAGACAGCTGATCGCCATGTTCGATAAGGACGGCTCTTTGACCGAAGCAGGCGCAAGGGCGTTCAGAATAATCTCGCTGCACTTCCCAATAGCGGCTATCGGCATCACCATTTCAAACACCTTCCAAGCGCTTGGCAAGGGCATACACAGCATGATGATGTCCCTCTTCCGCCAGATCTGCGTGCTGCTTCCTGCGGCCCTGGTGCTTGCGCTCATCTTCCGTCAGGTGGACTCCGTATGGTGGGCGTTCTTCATCGCAGAGTTTGCTTCGGTAACTTACGGTGCGATATTCCTCAAGAGGGAGTGGAAGGAGCATATTTCCGTACTCGAGCATTAGCCCTCGGCACTCAGCGTTTAAGCCCCGGAAGATTACCTCCGGGGCTTTATCCAGAAACTTAACGATTTCAGCGGATGAACTTATCCACATTTATGTTATCAACAGGCTCGTTACTTGGCGGCATACCGGTTTTTGTATTGACCGCAATTAAAAATACTATTCGAATCGACGGTGTTTGTCCACCGGATATGGACTAATCCACATACTAAGCACAGTTATCAATGCTTAATTCAAAAGTTATCCACATAGTTATCCACATTATTCACATTTTGGAGGGAGTATTTCGGGCAAAAGCGGCATTCAGCCGGAGAATCAGCCAAGGCAGCTCATCATGTCGTCGTACAGTTCGCTGAGTATCCGCTTTTCAAGGCGCGAGATGTAGCTTTGCGATATGCCCAGCATGTCTGCGACCTGCTTTTGCGTGTATTCGCGCCTGCCGTTAAGCCCAAAGCGCAGCTCGATTATTTGCCGATCCCTTTCGCTCAGTCGGGATACTGCGGCACGGAGAAGCTCCAGCTCCGCCTCATCCTCTATGCGGCGGCTGACCACATCGTCATCGGTGCCGAGCACATCGCCGAGCAGCAGTTCATTGCCGTCCCAATCCACATTCAGAGGTTCATCAAGGCTGACCTCGAGCTTCAGCCTGCTGGTCTTGCGCAGGAACATCAGTATCTCATTCTCAATGCAGCGGCTTGCGTAGGTCGCAAGCTTTATATTCTTTTCCACCCGAAAGGTATTTACGGCTTTAATAAGTCCTATCGTGCCGATGGAAACGAGGTCGTCAATGCCGATCCCCGTATTTTCGAATTTTTTGGCAATATAAACAACGAGCCGCAGGTTATGCTCAATGAGCGTGTTGCGCGCCTCCATATCCCCGGAGCTGAGGCGTTCTGTCAATAGCCTTTCCTCGTCCCTCGGCAGCGGCGCAGGCAGGGATTCTCCGTTGGTAATATAGTAGCTTTCTCCGCCAAGATCGATGTCATAGATGTTATCGGCGTTGTTCTTCAGCTTTGCGCTCAGCCCGAGTGCTCTTTGATAGGCTAAGAAAAGGAAACGCAGTATTGAATTCATAGGCTCTCCCTCCATTCCGTAAATTTCAGCTCTCCGTCAGCAGCGGCGGAGGAACTATGGCAAAGCGGACGTTTGCGAATGCGACCACGGCGTTGACGCTTGCTCCGTTCACCGTTACCTGCTCGGGATGACAGCCCTGCAGAATGCTGTCGCCCCCTGCCGTGCTCATCGGTATGGGCAGACTCTTTCCGGATTTTGAAAATGCGTCGGCAATAATCGGCTGCCGAAGGAGTTTCTTTGGGAGCAGTATGACGGGAAGCTTGCTGATGCTCTCCGTCAGGCTGCTGCCCGTGTCAACGAGCGCCGCCATGCTCAGCCTTTGCCCCGAAAGCGTGACCGTGACCTCCGCAATGCTTTCGTTCCGGACCCTTCTGGCAAGGATCAGCCGGATACGGCCGGGAAGCAGCGCAACGGCTAACGCCCCGATAAGAAATGTGTGCAGCGCAATGCCCTGGGAATAGTCGTCGGAGAAGATGATAGAGATGGCAAAAACGGCTCCGCCTGCGGCAAGTGTCGATAACAGCAGGGCGGCAAGCCCCTTAAAATAACCCTTGATGCTCCGGCACGGAATCGCAAACGCCATCAAAAACGATGTCAGCAGCTTCATCGGCAGCGTCAGAAGCATCGGCAGCAGCCCCGCACCGACGGCAGCATATGCCGCCCCACCCATCGCGAACAGGAGGAACCTTCCCTTGTGCGGACGGAGCGAAAGCATAGCAGCCGTGAGGTGCAGAACCAAGAGGTTCATCAGGAGGTTATCAAGCAAGAAAAGCTCAATGTACATGGAAACAGCCTCCCTGCGGTGATTTGCCGCAAGATTATTGTAGCACCGCCGAGCCTTGTTTTTGGTCGATTTAGGGGCGAAAAAACAGGGAGCTTGCGGCGAAATATGGGAGCAAAGCCCCAGGAGGCGCACAGCCTATTGACGCGAAACGGAATTTGCGATATGATTCTGACGCAGAAATGAGAATTAATTCGGCAAAATGAAATACCGCTTTATAAGGAGAAGGAAAAATATGCACATGAGAAGAATCGGAAGATCGGCACTTGCTTTGACGCTTGCTCTGCTATTCGGTATGTTTATCGCATGCAGCGGCAGCAATCAGAATACCGGCAATCCCACCCATGCGGCAGAGCTGCCGACTGCTATGACTTCGGAGGCTCCGACGCCTGAGCCGACCCCTGAGCCGACGCCTGAGCCGTATATAAGGCTTTCCGTCGATAATTCCGAACAGGACCGGGGCGTTGCCGTACTGGTCAATTACTGTCACCCATACGCTCACACCGATGAGATAATAACAGTGCCCATACCCGAAAACGATTACATCATTTCGAGCAGAGCCGATATAGGGCTTCCGAGCGCCACGTTTGATGAGCTTCTTGCGCTTGGCAAAGCGTTCTATGAGCACACGGGAACACGGCTTTGCGTCACGAGCGGCTACCGTACGGAGGAGTATCAGCTCAACCTGTACAACGAGTATGAGGCGGAGCACGGCGCGGAGCTTGCGCAGATATATGTAGCTTCTCCCGGAGCCAGCGAGCACCACACCGGGCTTGCGGCTGACCTTTCAACCGTGGACGGCGAAGGCAATCGTCTGCCGCTTGAGTATCATTCCGCAAGAGACTGGTTCAACACCGCCTGCAGCGATCACGGCTTTATCCTCCGCTATCCGGTCGGCCGGGAAATGCTGACCCGAGTGGCATATGAGCCGTGGCATTTTCGCTATGTCGGAGCGCCCATTGCCCATGCGGTGACGGCGATGGATATAGCCTATGAGGAGTTTATCGACCATATCAAGCAGTATTCGGTGGAAAGCGGTATGCTGTTTGTGAAAAACGAGAGTCTGGAAGGGTATCTTAACCAAGAGCAAAAGCTTATCTGCCCGGAAGGCTATCTCGATGTGGCGAAATATGATGAGGGATCAGGCACGCTTTCGATCGATGCGGACGGCTATGTTATCTATTTTGTATCCATGTCCGCAGGTGATAGCACCGAGATAATGATACCGAACTGCGTTTCGGACTATACGGTATCCGGCACCAATGACGGCGGATTTATAGTAGTCGGCAGGGTCAACGGCTGATCGGCTGCCGGCATAGCCATGTCGTCCATGTGTTTAATCAAAAACACAGTCCCGATTCGCTTCAACAAACGGATCGGGACGGTTGTTTCAGCCAGTATTGCGCCTTCGGCCGGCATGATCAATCGATCGCGTACCTGATGACGCAGGGGTTTTTTCCGCCGCTGTCAAGCGGAGAGGACACTATCTCGACGGTTTTCAGTTTTACCCCAAGCATTATCTCATAATGATGCCTGAAATGCCCTGCACAGCAGAAGCAGTATTGCTTTGACACGGCAAGATCGCATTTCGGATCGTTGAAATTCGTACAGGCGCAAAAGAACCTTTCTCCGTTTGAGCAGTATACGGCATGAACCGTAATCGTGCCGTCCTCATTCCGAACGGGCTGCCCCATGTATGGAACATCCTTGATTTTTTGAAGTCTTTCGTCAATGGACAGCCGAGCGTTTTCCTTTGCAAAAGCCTTGGACGCCTTCTCCCTTGCGCCGCCCTTGCAGCAGGCGTTCCATTCAAAAACCGCTTGGAGCGTCTCGGCATCGACATTCTCCGCCATAATATCCACCGCCCGCTTGAAGTAAGCGGCTCTTGTTTTCTTTGGGGATCTGTCGCAGATATCCTCATAGCCTTGGCCAATCCGTGCCAAGACCTCAGGATCTATTCCAAATTGTTCCAACGATTTTTTGAATTTTTCCGGGCTTGGCATTTTCTGCACCTCCAAATTAAGTTAAATATTGTCATCGTTAGTTCTATTTTTTGCTGATTTCTTCGGTTATCAGCTCCGCCCATGCGGGAAGGAAGCCGGCCTTGACGGCAACGCGCTGGGAGGCTATATGCGACACGGATGTGCCGTAAAAAGGCAGGACGCCTCTATCCAGCACGGCGTTTTTCAGCATCGCAACGAGCGTCGTTCCGATCCCCATACCCTCCGCCTCCGGCATTGTATTTATACCGATCTGCCACATAAAGGGGCTGTCCGCGCTTGCGCCTGCCATGGATATTATTTCGCCGCCGCAAACAGCCGCCAAGCCGAGCACATCGGGCGCATTTTCGTTGAAGGCAAAGGCTTCGCCGAACCTGCCGTCACCCCTGAACCGAAGTATTTCGGCTTGCGAATAGAATACCGTGTCGAATGCCGGTGCATTGCCATGCGGCGCAGGGGACTCTGTTTTTTTGTCAGCTATGTAGAAGGGATGGAACTGCTTTATCCTGTATCCGAATTCCCCCAGCAGTTCCTGCAATTCCATGAGATTTCCGGCTTCCATAAACCATGCGCCGGAGGCATTGCGGAATCGGCTTTCAAGCTTGGGGATAATGGTCTCGCTGCCGCAGAATAGGAGCTTGCCGTTAACGGCGGCTATCTTCAAAAAGCATTCTCCGCCGTCGGTCACGATGCCGTCGGTCACGACGTTGTCGTCAAAACGGCGCTGTCCGTTCAAACGGCGAAACACGGTGAAGCGGTTGCCCCGGGAAGAAATATCCTCCTGTCGGCAGCAATAATCGAGCGCAAGCTGTTTTTGTAAGATGCTGTTCATGACCATACAAGCTCCTTATTTAAAATTACTATGGATGCATATCGGCGCAAAGGAAGACGAATATCATTACACTCGAGCATTATCCCTTGTGCAAAATTGTTGGAAACCAAAAGCTTATGTTCGAACGATACAGTACCAAATAGAAATCGCTTTTTCGGTGCGATCATTCGGTCAGATCTTGATATCGCCTCATCAGGAAGGCAACGCAATCGGCCTCGGAGGTTTGGGCTATGTTAAGGCCGTATGCCTGCATTACGGCACGATCGTTTGCCTGATGTGCTTTCAGCAGCTCGGTTGGCATTGTCAACGGGTCATATAAATCTGCAAGGCTGCTGTCAGGGAATAAGGCTCTTGCGTCCAAAATCGCCTGAGCGGTTTTTTCTATCTTCGCTTTCTGCTCATCTGTCGGGTTAGGCCAAGGGAAGTTGTTGTAGACTACTGATCCGGAATAACGATAATCGCTTTTCAATCGTCCCGCAACTGCTCGAATCCATGAATTGTGTACATTTGAGGTTAAGACCCCAAAATGATACAGTGTTGCATTCGGAATAATCGTTGCGGCATTACTTGCAATCACAGTAGGCGGCATGAAACCGATGGGGATATACCTCCTGTTTTCCGAAGAAGTTATTGGAATCAACAGATAATTACTGTCGGGTTGTCGAATTTCACCGAACAATGTTGGAAAATCAGCCAGCTTCTTCGTGGCCGCACGATTACTGTTTTCGCGTGATTCTCTAACTTTTTGAATAGCGTCCATAACCGGAGAAACGTTCTTCAAATCCGCTGGTGATATATCTTTAAGCCAAAGGCACCATCTTTCCTTATTATTTAGGAACTCGGAAGCACCCAAAAATTTTCTGAACATTTTTTCTGCAGCAGGGTATTTATCAACGATTTCATTTTTCTTTTCAGTGTCAAAATCACATAAAAACCCTCCATCATTCGGCATGCTCCCAAACACAGCATTTGGAACATCGCTGAGCGGCGTTTTCCTGCTTTCAACGAAAATAATTGGCGCATCAAGCAGATATCCGTTAATGTTATTTGCTATTTGGAAACCATCAGACGTAAATAGTTTGCGTGACGCAGAATTTGGAGCTACGCTAAATCCAACAATAACGCAATGAACATGAGCTTTTATGCTGGCTTCGCTATCCCATATAAATGTTTGGTGAGCAAAGTCAATGTGAATTCCATTTCCAAACAATGAAGGCCAAAGAATCGATACTTGTTCACCTTGGGTAATGGAATTGGTAGAAACCAATGCAGAGCGGATTGATGTTCCAATCATCATGTCTGTGGATTTTTTATACCAACAAGAAACATAGTCAAGATTGTTGATGTTTTTTGCCTTGCCAAAAACTAACGACATATCCTTTTTCTGCTCAGAAGACATCAATCTGGCTCCCACAAATGGCGGATTGCCCATTATGTAGTTCAGCTTGCTCTTGGGAACTACATCCTCCCAGTTCATACGGAGCGCATTTCCTTCAACGATATACGCATTTGTTTTAAGCGGCAGGAAATCAAGGGGCATCAATACAACGCCCTCGGTTTCCTTGAGCATTTGGCTTTCCGCAATCCAAAGTGCGGTTTTGGCAACGGTAACGGCAAAATCGTTGATTTCAATTCCATAAAACTGAGAAATGGATATCTCGATTGGATTAATATTGCTGTCACCAAAAGCAGCTTGGCCGTCATGCAGCAACGATAGCACAGAATTTTCAAGACGGCGCAATGAAAGATAGGTTTCTGTCAAAAAATTTCCGCTGCCGCACGCCGGGTCAAGGAAGGTCAGCCCTGCCAGCTTGTGCTGAAATTCCTTGAGCAAACGATTTCGTGTTTTAGAAACGCAGGTTTTCTTTATTTCGTTGAATTCGTTCTTCAGCTCATCAAGGAAAAGAGGATCTATGACCTTATGAATATTTTCGATGGATGTATAGTGCATACCTCCCTTTCGCCTTGTTTCCGGGTTCAAGGTGCTTTCGAAAACAGCACCGAAAATGGTGGGGCTGATGTCGCGCCAGTTGAATCCTGCAGCCTCCAAAATTGTATCCTTTATCTCTTGGGTTATCTTGGGAATGACGATATCTTCCCTTGCAAACAGTCCGCCGTTGACAAAGGGAAAAGCCGCTAATTCATCGGAAAGATACATATCCTCGCGTCCGGGTATGTCGGTATCCAAGACCTTGAAAAGCTCCGTCAGTGCAAGCCGCAGGTCCTTTGGCTCATACTGTTCAATATAGTTTGAAAAGGCTTTGGTGTCGTCGTTGAAAAGCCCGGCATCCTCGGCATAAAGACAGAATACCAGACGAACGCAGAGAATGTTCAAACTTTCCTGCGCCTTTTTTGATTCCGGGTCATGGTACTGCTTTGAGAAGCTATCATAAATCCTGCCGACAAGAATTCCTGCAGCCTTGGAAAGCTCAACCTCTTGGGATAGCTTGACAACCTTTTTCTCAAGCAGAAAATCGAGCATGGAGTAGCGGCTTTGCAAATCGGCAAGCGAAAGCTTTACTACGTTTTGCTCCGGAACATTGGTATCCATGTCATAGATCCATATTTCCTGAAAGTTTGAAGTCACTATCCATCTTGCCTTTTGCGATACGGGCAAATCGTTGTTGTATCGCTTCGCCTGCTCATAGGGCGTCAGGTCGCATCCATCGGACTGATGGGTCTCCCTATCCAATGGAAAGCCAATGGATTTTTGCTCAATGATGACCTTTGCTTCGGGGATATAGGCATCGATTCGTTTCGTATTGCCGTCAACAATGACCTTCTTTTGAAACTCTATCCTGTCCGTAGCGTCTGCTGCGCCCAATATGCGCTGGAGTATGTCAAGCCAATAGGAACGGTCGTCCTCGTCCTCGCGCCCCTTGCCGACCCACTTTTGATAGAATTGCCGTGCAGCTTCTCTTTTTTCGGAATCAGTCATGAAATATCCCTCTCTTCCGGTTGTACTTTGATTATTTTACATGCTGAGCACGCAGAAATCAACCGTTTGTTTCACCTGGCGTGCTTGCTGAAACAGATCGAACAGCGGACTGATTGCAAACTGCCGGCTCTCACCCGAGGGCAAGAACCGGCAGTATTTGATTTGCATACCCAGAAAGGAATAAAGAAGTATGCATTTATGTCATGGAATCAGTCAAGCGGAATCAGCTTTTCCTCCTCGATGTACAGTTCGGAGCGGAGTATGTCTTGTCGCTTGTTACAGAAATGCGATTCTACAAGGTAAAAGGTTGCATCATTTTTGCGCATCTCTTCAAATTCTTCGTCGCTCCACGGAATCTCTTCATCATAATAAAGTGAGAGTTCTTCTATTGACTCATATCGGGATGCATCATCCGGAATATACCAAGGCGTACTCGTCATGACCAGCTGAGATCCGTCATACCTGATTCGCACATCCTGGAGCTCACCAGCTGATTCGCTCATATCGAGCTGACATTCGATCTCGAATGAGTTTGTAATGCCGAGCTTTACGATGTCTTGAGCGACCTTTTCAATGCGTGACATATTGTCATAGACCCTATAATCGAGTATCATCTCGATGGTGTCGCCGGTGCCGTCCGGGCTGAACATGATGGTGGCAATGCACGGACGCGAAGGATCCAGTTTGCCCAACTGCCCATAAAGCGTTTTGCAGCTGCGATCGATGACGTCGCAAAATCTACAGTCAAAATCTTCGGATATGCTTTCAAGGTGATCCAGATCTGCCGTCAAGTCTACCCATTCTGCGGCCTCGTTATGAAATGCCGAAAAGATGATGTCTTTGAGGGCGTCATATGCTGCTTCTGCGCCGTCAAAGCGAATTGTAGCATTTATATACCAGTCGTTCAAAAAAATTCTCATAAGTAATGCTCCCTGTTAATTTAATATTATTAATTGATGTGATTCCGACGAAGCTGTGCGGTCATCAATCAGCAGCCAGGTGTGGGAATAAAGCCCACGGCCTTGATTCCCGGCTCGGCAAGGACTGGAATTTAATTGATATGGCTTCCCAATCTATTAAACAGTACCTTGCTGTTTGTTGAGTTAATTATAGCGCTTATCGGTTGATAAAGCAAGAATTTTATGCGTGTATATGTGCATTTTTTAGTACAGTTAAGAAAAAAGCGGGAGCCGAGATCTCAACCCGTCTCAGCTCCCGATATGTTCGGCAAAGCAACGATGCTTTATAAGTATTTTGTATTCGTTCATCAAGGCAGTCTTCCGTGTTTAACGACACCCATTTTAAGCGGCGAACTATTATTCTTCGTCAAGCTGCTGCGATAGGCGAAGCGTAACACGCCCGGACTCATCGGTCAAAGCGCCGTCGGCTGTAAGTATGGGGGTGTCCAGAACCGCCTTGATCGAAACAGCTGCGGCTGCGGAAGCGGCAATTATTTTGCGGCTTTCGGCGGAATAAAGAGAATAGTCGGTTCCTTCGCTTGCCACAATATCCTCCATCGAGTGGATCAGCGGCAGAAAATAGGCGTCAAGCCGTGCAAGCAGATTGTGGAACATATAGGCCATTCTGCGGATAGCCGTGCACTGAAGCACTCCGGTTTCAAGCTGCTCACATATCACGTCGGCTTCTGCGGCATGAGCCTTGGCCTCTTCCAGACCCTTGCCTGCATTTGCGCCTGTAATGATACCCATAACGAGCAGCGCAGGCCCGGCAACAAGGCCGCCCAAAACTGCCGTTCCGCCCGCCATGCCAAGGCCGCCTGCAGCCAGAGAGCCTCCGCCAAAGAAAGCAAGCGTAGCGTTGGTTGCCGCTGCACCGCCAATTGTAAGCTCCAACAGGCATGTGTTTTTTATATTCTTTATAGGCATTGCAATATTGAAGCGATTATGGTAGAATCCATTCATTAATCTTTCAGAATACTTGCCGGTGTGATGGAATTGGCAGACGTGACGGACTCAAAATCCGTTGATGGCGACATCGTGTGGGTTCGAGTCCCACCACCGGCACCAGAAAAGAACCCACATTTGTCTACGACAAGTGTGGGTTCTTTTCAACTAAATAAATCCCTATGGGATTTGTGAAATGCTCTCCGAGCGTGAAATATTGCTTCGCAATGTGAAATGCGCTGAGGCGCGTCAGAGGATTTATTTCATTTAGTTTTCGTGTAAGCGAAAAATTTCACAATGACCGAAGGTCATTATTTCACATCCGAAGGATATTTCACTTCACAATCCATCCTTTCTGCTGAATAATTCGGATTAGAGAAGGAGGTGATTGTATATCTGAATCGAAGGTATGGGATCTTTCCGCTGATTTTGCAGTCAGAATTAAAAGCTATGCGAAACAATCAACGGTAATCATTAAGCGCCACATTTCCGTATTTTTTTCGCAGAATAAATATACATGAAAGCAGCAAACCGGGCAACCATTACGGTCGCCCGGTTTGTTTTTATTGTGATTTAACGCAACCGCCGCATTTCTGCTGCGTATTTTTCATCTTCTTTTGTTTATTTCTACTGTGCGTTATCAGCGGTCTTTAGCTGCCTCTTGATAATAATCTTTTTTACCAGCATCCAAACTGCACCGATCAGTGCAACAGCCGCCGCCCCAAAGAACACATAATAACCTAAGCCCCAATCGTATGAGCTGCTTGGTATTACTCCGCGTTCCGTAAAGTCCAGATTTTGTATGCAGAAAACGGCAAATGCCAGTACGTCAAAGATAATGATGGCAATCGGTTTCTTGACTGCCGAAAACAGAACCGCAAGAAGTGAGAAGCCTCCTATTAGCGAAACTATAACCACATAGAAGATCCCTGTCTCCTTGCTGCCCCAATAGCTCTCGCTAAGGGTGTTATAGATATGCGCATATTTAACCATTGATATGCTCATCATATCCTTTGCGGTAAGTGAAATCTCGTCAAACACTACCTCGTCTGGATATTTCTCTATGTATTCGGCTCTATCGCCAATTGCGACAGAATACGGCATGAATACTGCTGCCGTCATAATAATTGCGCCAACCAAAGCTATCAGCATTGGAATCAGCAATCCTTTGTTAAGGGTCTTTTGCGTGTTAATTTCCATAATGTTCTCCGCGATTCATCAGATAGCAGTTTATACTAACTCGAGCAGCTTTTGATTGATGCGCGTCATCACTTCGACATAGTAGGTCGCCTCTGCTTCGGACATCTCTTCATTGCTCAAATCGTCCAATGCCTGCATTGTTTCCGTATACTGGATCAGCATTTCAGAATACTCTTCCAACATGCTTAGGGGATTGTCGGATTCCGCATACTCCTTCATAAATTCAATATACTCATCGATGAAGGCCTCATAGCTGTCCAACGCATCCTTAAATTCCGAACGGATTCCGTTTTCCGTCGTATCATCGCCCTGCGGATCATCTGAGGTGTCATCATTGCCCTGCGGGTCATCTGAGGTGTCGCCGCCCTGAACATCGTCCGTGATTTCGGGAGTGTCCAGTTCATGATCATCGGTTTCATTGTTGTTCTCATTCTCTTCCGTACCGTCCGCATCATCACCATTTGGCGTATTGATGGGCGTTTCGACAGCGTGAGTCTCTTTATTGTCGTCCGAATTGTTCGGTTGTTCCTTGCCGCAAGCTGCCAATGTTAGCAGCATGAGCAATGCAAGAAGAATAGCAAGTAACTTTTTCATGGGAGATCCTCCTTATAATTTTGGTGATGCTATTCTAATTCATTGTAACACAAAAGTAAAGTATATCTTCAATGCATTTTGTGTTATAGAATTGTTAATAATGCAAATGCTATAATGTGCTCATAATATTACAGGAGGGATTGCGTTTTGAGCAAATTTGTTATTACCCCAAAAGAAGAAAAGACCGTCACTATGACGATCCGCATAGATGCTTCCCTGCAGGAAGAGTATAACAAACTGGCAGCCAAAACGAATCGCTCAAGGAATGAGCTTATCTGCATGGCGCTGCAATATGCTTTGGATAACATGGAAATACATGGCGCTCCAGATCGGACGAAGTGACTATGTTCAGCTTTAGAATACCACGTCAATAATGAGCGGCGGCCCTTATCAAAGGACCGCCGCATTTCTTTTGCGTATTTGCGTATTTATACAGATTCTTCTGCTGTTAAGTTCGGCTGCTCGATAATGCCGCTTATTTCCGCTGTTTACAGCGGCTTAATGTTTACATACGGCTCTGCCACTATCAGCGCCTTTACGGTATAGTCCAGCAGATCGGGATTGATGATGCATAGCTTGCCATCGAGGATAGCTGCAACAAGGTGCATTACCGCGCCCGTGTCTTCATCAACTACCTTGAAATAGCAGCCGGAATCAATGCTGCCAAGCTTGCCGAACAGCCCGATATCCGCAAATTCAGCCATCTCGTCTCCTATCCTTCCGAGCATGAAGATCGGCTGCGCCTCGCCGTTATCGAGGGTCGAATCGGACACGAAGGCAAAGAGCTGGCCGTTCTCCTCGTCGCCCCAGACCCTTCCGTAACCGAAATCGGGTACATAGTCCGCCGTTCTGAACGCTTCGCCAAGGTCGATGGACTTGGTGTCGGTGCCTGCCTTATCCTTCTCAAAATTGATGAGATACAGCTGCAGGGAGAGTACGTCCTCATAGTCGGGATACATGAGCATTGCGGTGTGTCCGTTTATTACGCCTGCGTTGTAGGACATATAGCTCTGGTAGACAGGATTTGTGATGCTGCCATTCGCCAATTCTATTCTGCACAGATAGCTGTCGCCGCCCTCGGGGTTAACGTGGAGATTATAGAATCTGCCCGATTCATCGACACGCTTGTCAAAGTAAAGCTCGCTGCCAAGAGGGAATTTTGCGAGAAGCTTTTCGTCTCCGCTCGCAACGTCACGACAATAGACCTCGTTTTCAAAGATGAAATAGAAATTGGCACAGTCATAGCTGAACACGCCGTTCCCATTGGGAACGCTGACCTTGCGAAGCTTTTTGCTGCCGCAGGTGCCTATCATAAAAAAGGAAGGTGCTTTCCTTGACGCCGCATTGGCGTACTCCTCCTCGGAATGCGCTTCAAAGACGAAATTACCGTTTGCATAAACCTCCGGTATCAGTTCATAGCGATAGCCCTTTTCATATTTGAAGCTGTAACGATCCGTTTTCTCCGTCTTGACATCGATAATGAACAGCTCCGCACTGCTCGTTCCCTCGCTGCAGACAAGCAGTTTGCCGTCGGAAACAGGCAGCACAACGGAATTTTCCGCATAACTGCGGCCCGTCAGTTCATAGCACTGGGTATTGAACCTTTTTGCAGCGGTGGGTTTGGCGCAGCCTGCGAAGGAAACCGCCATAATTGCCGCAAGCAGGATGCATATAAATTTCTTCATCTTTTCCTCCTTTATTATTGAATGGGGATGAATAAAAGCTTTCAACTCGGGGCAGACCTTCAGCTTCCCGTCTCGAAGAAACCTCACGGACAGCCCTAACCGAAACGGCCGATGCCTGTGCAGATAGTACGGCAGCGCAGCAGGAAGTCGTTTGGCTCATTATCTGTTATTTTCTTCCGGACGCTTCCGTTCTATTCCAAAAGACAGCACAAACCCATGTGTTTGCTATCCAATGATATTATATAAAACAATACAATACTCGTCAAGTGTCCACAGGGCTGTTTCGGCTGCTTTTGTTTTGTATATTCAAAAAACGGATGCCGTTTTTGCGGAGTGCAGCCGCAGATAGGGGAGCTGCTGCCCTTTGTCTGTAATTATTTCCCGGGAAATATTGTGCTTCCGTAGATTCGCTCAGCGATGCACGGAAATACTGCCCTCCGGCCATGGGGTGTACAAGCACGCTTCGTCCCCGCTGCTCATAGTGTACAGCATCAAGCAAGAGGGGGATAGACCATGCGCACACTTTCGGAACTGAAGCCTCGCGAAGCTTCCGTCATTAAGGAGCTTTCGCCTGATTGTCCTCTCAGGCTTGCCGAGCTTGGATTTCTCCCCGGCGAAGCCGTGGAGCTCATGTACAAAAGTCCCCTTGGTTGGCCGAGGGCATACCTCGTTATGGGTGGTGTAGTGGCGCTGCGGCGCAGCGATGCGGATAGGATTTATGTTGTCAATAAGTGATCGATTATGTGGCAGGGGGTGACTATGGCTCAGATACAGACCAGGCGGGCTGCGCTTGCCGGCTGCCCCAACGTGGGCAAAAGCACTATATTCAATGCCCTGACGGGGATGAAGCAGCATACGGGAAACTGGACGGGCAAGACGGTTGCACTTGCCAAGGGCGGATTTTCACTGCACAGCGGCGAAACGCGCTATGATGTAGAGCTTTATGACCTGCCCGGCTGCTATTCGCTTAATCCCTGCTCCGAGGAGGAGACGGTGGCGCACGATTTCATCGTAAACGATGCGCCCGACGCGGTGCTTGTCGTGCTGGACGCCTCATGCCTGGAGCGAAGTCTTCCGCTGGCGCTCCGCGTACTCGAGGTGACAAGCTCCGTTATCATACTGGTGAACCTTGTGGACGAGGCGGAAAGGTCGGGGCTCCATATCGACACCGCTCTTTTGAGCGAAAGGCTGAGCATTCCGGTCATAGCATGCGCCGGCAAGAGCGGCAGGGGACTTGACAGGCTCAAGGCTGAGCTGACGGCACTCTTCGAGTCGGAAAATACGGGCTTTTCCCGCATCGCTGAACTTTCTCCCCACTCGGAGCCTCTTTCCCCAACGAAGGACTTCCTGCGCCTTGCAAAGCCGTCCAAGGACTTGCTTCGTGGTGTTATATCTTGGGATTCTGCCCCACAATGCGCTTTTCCGTCGTCCTGCATGGGCTGCGTCTGCGGAGAAGATGTCTGTGCCGACTGCCCCCATTCCATGATCGGCAAAAGCTCCGCGCCTCCTGTCATAAGCCGCAAAATACCTCTGCTCGACCGCATACTCACTAACAGGTACACCGCCTTCCCATTCATGCTGCTACTCCTCATGGGGATATTTTATATAACAATAGTCGGCGCCAACAAACCTTCCGAGCTGCTGAGCATAGCGTTTTCATGGCTCGAGGTGCGATTGAACCAACTGCTTCTGGCAATAAGCACTCCGGAGCTTCTCCGCGCCGCGCTCATAGAGGGGATTTACGGAACGCTCGCAAGGGTCATCTCGGTTATGCTTCCGCCAATGGCTATTTTCTTTCCGTTGTTCACTCTTGCGGAGGATTTTGGGCTGCTGCCGCGAATAGCCTTCGATCTCGACCGCTGTTTCAGCTGCTGTCACGCTTGCGGCAAGCAGGCGCTCACCATGTGCATGGGCTTTGGCTGCAACGCCGTTGGCGTGACAGGCTGCCGGATAATTTCGGGAAGGAAGGAACGGACGATCGCCGTGCTCACCAATTCCCTTGTTCCCTGCAACGGCAGATTTCCCATGCTTATTGCCGTCATCACGCTGTTTTTTGCCGCGGCCGGCGGCGCTCTCTCCGGGCTTGTTTCCGCCGCAATACTGGCGCTTGCAGTCATCGTCAGCATCGCAGCGACGCTCATACTATCCAAGCTTCTCGGTTCCACACTTCTTCACGGCGAAAGCTCTTCCTTCATTCTGGAGCTTCCTCCTTACCGTATTCCGAAGGTGGGGCAGGTGCTGGTCAGGAGCCTTATCGACAGGACGCTGCACATCCTCTCCCGGGCGGTCATGGTCGCCGCTCCTGCAGGGCTTGTCATATTTACGCTGACGCATATTTCCGTCGGCGGCGCTTCGCTCACAACGCACCTGTGCGCAATGCTTGACCCGATAGGCAGGTTCATGGGCATGGACGGCTCCGTAATGACGGCATTCCTGCTGAGCTTTCCGGCAAACGAGCTGACCCTGCCGCTTCTGGGAATGCTCTACACGACGGGCAGCGGCTTTACGGATCTGTCCGTCTCCGCGCTGGGCGAGCTTCTTGTGAGCATGGGCTGGACCTGCAAGACCGCAGTTTGCTTCATTCTGTTTACGCTCTTTCATTGGCCGTGCAGCACCACCGTTATCACCATTAAAAAGGAAACCGGAAGCATTGGCTGGACGATACTGTCCGTGCTCCTTCCGACTGCCCTGGGGATACTTTTGTGTGCGGCAGTGAACCTGATGCTATAAAAACCCTATTTTGTCCAAAATATAGTTTGATTCAACTATTGCAATCCTGCCCAAACTATGGTAGAATGACTGCAATTGAATATCCCGTGGGGGAGTAGTTACACGGCAATGCCGTGCGCCTAAGTCAACATCATGGTGCAGGGGACTGAATAAGCATTCCACCTTCATCTGGTTTGGGCGGTGCCGAAAACGACACAAGCAAGACTCATGCAGCGTTTTATAAGAAAGCTGTATGGGTCTGTTTTTTACCCTTGGGATAATAGTATAAGAAAGGAATCAATATGAAATTCTACACCGACAGCACTCAGGATGTGCTGAACGAGCTGCAAAGCAGCGACTCCGGTCTTTCCTCCGCTCAGGCATCGGAAAGGCTTGAGCGGTACGGCAGAAACAAGCTCAGGGACGCGAAAAAGACTTCGTTGATAAAGCGTTTCTTTGAGCAGCTCAAGGATCCGATGATAATCATTCTCATCGTTGCCGCAATCGTCTCCGCAGTCGTCTCCTTCTATGAAAAGGAGAGCTTTGCGGACACCATAATCATAATTGCGGTCGTGCTTCTTAATGCGATATTGGGCGTGCTGCAGGAAAGCAAAGCGGAGAAGGCCATTGAAGCGCTTCAATCTATGAACGCTGCGCAGAGCAAGGTTCTGCGTGACGGCATGATACGGCTCGTCAAGAGCGAAGAGTTGGTTCCCGGCGATGTGGTGCTTCTCGAAGCAGGAGATGCCGTCCCTGCCGACGGCCGCATCATCGAGTGCGCAAGCCTCAAGATAGAGGAAGCTGCGCTCACAGGCGAAAGCGTTCCCGTGACCAAGCAGGCGGAAATCATCGAGGACCTGACCGGAAGGGGTGTTTCTCTCGGCGACAGGGTCAACATGTGCTACATGGGTTCTACCGTTGTCTACGGCAGGGGCTATGCCGTCATTACCAGTACCGGCATGGATACCGAGATGGGCAAGATCGCCGATGCCATCGAAAAAGCGGAACAGGGAGCGACCCCGCTTCAGATAAAGCTTTCCCAGCTCAGCAAAATCCTCACCTATATCGTTCTTGGCGTATGCGTTTTCATGTTCGCATTCAGCCTTCTGACATCAAGCGAAAAGATTGGCTTTGAGCTTATCATGAATACATTCATGATCGCCGTGAGCCTTGCCGTTGCCGCCATCCCCGAGGGCTTGGCGACCGTCGTCACCATCTCACTCTCCATTGGCGTTACCAAGATGAGCAAGCGCAACGCAGTTATCCGAAAGCTGACCGCTGTCGAGACCCTTGGCTGCACTCAGGTCATCTGTTCGGATAAGACCGGCACCCTCACGCTGAACCGCATGACGGTCGTGCGCAGCGCAAACCTTGCCGACGGCAAGCACGAGGCTGCCGAAAGCGGTCTTTCCTCCGCAGGAAAGCTCCTTGCCTGCGCCATGAGTCTATGCTCCGATGCCGAGCCCGATGAAAGCGGCAGCGCTATGGGCGAGCCCACCGAATGCGCTCTTGTCAACTATGCTTCCATGGTCGGATTCGATAAGCGTCAGCTTAAGAAGGATTATCCCCGAATCGGCGAAGCTCCGTTTGACAGCGTACGAAAGATGATGAGCACCATTCATGTGCACAATGGTGAGGTAGTCCAGTACACCAAGGGCGCGCCCGATGAAATAGTCAAGCATTGCACCCACTATTTTGACGGTGAAAAGGCCGTTCCGCTCACCGATGAGTTCAGGAAAAAGATCCTTGCCGACAATAAGGGTATGGCGGACGATGCGCTGCGCGTACTGGCTGCCGCAATGCGCCTTTGGGATGACAGGCCGTCCAACGTTTCCCCCTCATATCTCGAACATGACCTTGTCTTCATCGGTCTGGTGGGCATGATCGACCCCGTTCGCTCCGAAGCCATCTCCGCTGTTCAAGAGTGCCGCAGGGCAGGTATCCGTCCCATCATGATAACCGGCGACCACAAGGACACCGCCGTTGCCATAGCCAAGCAGCTGGGTATCATCACCGATGCAAGCCAGGCGATCACCGGTACCGATCTCGGCGAGATGAGCGATGATGAGCTGTATGAAAATATTGAAAAGTACAGCGTCTATGCCCGTGTTCAGCCCGAGCACAAGGTACGCATAGTCTCCGCTTGGCAGCGCAAGGGCTGCATTACGGCAATGACCGGCGACGGCGTCAACGATGCGGCAAGCATTAAGACCGCCGATATCGGCGTCGGCATGGGCATTACCGGCACGGATGTCACAAAAAATGTTGCGGATATGGTGCTTGCGGACGATAACTTTGCCACCATCGTCTCCGCCGTTGAGGAGGGCAGGCGTATCTATGACAACATTCGAAAGTCCATTCAGTTCCTGCTTGCATCCAATGCGAGCGAAGTGCTGTCCATCTTCTTTGCGACGCTTCTCGGGTTCACGATACTCGAGCCCGTGCATCTATTGTGGATAAACCTTATCACCGACTGTCTGCCTGCGCTCTCACTTGCGATGGAGGATGCCGACGATGATATAATGAGCCGTCCCCCCCGCAAGGCCAAAGAAGGCATCTTTGCCGGAGGTATGGGCTTTGACATCGCTTACCAGGGCATAATGGTCACCGCTCTCGTCGTGATCGCCTATATGATAGGCCACTACATTGAGCTTGGCACCTGGAGCATTTGGCACAGCGGCACGAGCCTGCACGGCATGACCATGGCGTTCCTTACGATGAACCTTACCGAGATCTTCCACAGCTTCAACATGCGTTCGCTGCACGGAAGCATCTTTAAGAAAAAGGGTCAGAACCTCTACCTTTGGGGCTCCCTGCTAATCGCCCTCGTCCTCACCTGCGTGGTCGTTTTCGTCCCCTCCGTCGCTCGCGTATTCAGCCTTGCCGACAACTTCGGACTCGATGAATTCGCTATCGCGGTCGCTTTGTCGCTCATGTCCATCGTAATCGTTGAAATCGTAAAGCTCATCCAGCGCAGAGTCAGGAAGAACCATAACTAATGAACGATTATTACTATAGTTCGGCCCTCCCCGGCGAAAGTAGGGGAGGGCCTCCGCTTTCAAATACTTTGGAGCAGGATTTACCCATCATTTGCTTGAATTTACTGTTTTTAATACAATATAATTTCATCGTTTCCGGTTATTGACACGCATGGCAGGCTGTGGTACAATCATCAGACAAATACACAGGAGGTATTCTTCATGAAAAAAAGCTTTAGACTCACGGCGCTTGTAATGGCAGTCGCACTGATGCTCTCCATTATGGGCAGCGCATTTGCTGCGGTCGTCCTTCCGGGCGATGACACGGACCTCTCCGGTCAGCTTGTCATTCTTCACACCAATGACAGCCATGGCAGGATCAAGGAGGACGGTACCAGCATGGGTATGTCCGCAGTCAGATATCTTGCAAACGAATATGAGAGTGCCGGCGCAGAGGTCATCATCCTCGACGCAGGCGACACCCTTCACGGACTTCCCATCGTAACCGCTACGAGGGGTGAGACCGCTGTCAACACCATGAACGCAGTCGGTTACAGCGCAATGGCTCCCGGCAACCATGATTTCAACTATGGCTATGCGCATCTTCTTGAGCTGTCCGAGCTGATGAACTTCCCCGTCCTTGCCGCCAATGTCACCTATGAAGAGGACGGCAGCCTCGTATTTGACGATAATATCATCATCGAGACCGAAAACTATAAGATCGGTATCTTCGGTATGGCTACTCCCGAGACCGTCACCAAGACCAACCCCAACAATGTTGTCGGCCTCAGCTTCAACGAGGACAGGCTTGCCGAGGTCGCTCAGGCACAGTGCGATGAGCTGAACGCAGAAGGCTGCGACATCATCATCTGCCTTGCTCACCTTGGCGATGACGATTCCAGCGTTCCCTATCGCTCCACCGATGTTCTCGCCGAAGTCACCGATATCGACCTTTGGATCGACGGCCACAGCCACTCCGTGCTCAATAACGACGACGAAGCTCACCTTGTAAACGGCACCCTTGTTGCCTCTACCGGTGAATATACCAAGAATATCGGCGTAGTCAGCTACAACGGTGAAGAGTTTGATGCAGGCCTTGTTCATTATGACGATCTCTGCACCTTCGATACCGATGAAGAGGGCAATGAGATCCGCACCTTCTACGGCTATGACGAAGAAATAACCGCACTGGTCCAGAACTACTATGATGAAATGATGGCGATCTATTCCGAGACCGTCGGCCACACCGATGTATTCCTCAACGGTACCCGTGCATTCGTCCGCACTCAGGAGACCAACCTTGGCGACCTCGCCGCCGATGCTATCCTTGCCGCTGCTCCCGGAGCTGACTTTGCTCTCACCAACGGCGGCGGTATCCGTGCCGATATCCCCGAGGGCGACATCACCCGCTATGACCTATTTACCGTATTCCCCTTCGGCAATATGGTTGCAACGGTTGAGCTGACCGGCGAAGAAATCGTCTATATCCTTGAAGCTGCGACCCATGCCTGCCCCGAAGCGGACGGCGCATTCCCCCAGGTCAGCGGAATCACCTTTGAGATCCACACCTACATTGATTACGAAGGCGAATATGCAAATCCCACCAACCCAGGCAGCAGGATTCAGAACGTTTGCATCAACGGCGAGCCCATCGACCTTGAAGCAACCTATGTGATGGCTACCAACGACTTCCTTGCGGTAGGCGGCGACACCTATGCAACCCTTGCCGACAACTACCTTGAAAGCGGTATCCTCATCGGCGTCAACCTTGAGGATGCTCTCATCGACTACATCTCCACCATCGATGATAACTGCGCATCCTACGCCGAGCCTGCAGGCCGCATCGTCATCGTTGCCGATGAGCCCGAGATCCCCGATACTCCCGATGTTCCCGCAACCGGTGCTGTCTCCATTATCGGCTTCGGTATCGCAGCGATCGTTTCCGGCGCTTGCGTGACCATCTTCCGCAAGAAATAATTTGCTATGGTCTAAAAACAAGCCTCTCCGATAGGAGGGCTTAAACAGCAAAATACACACCCGATTGCATTCCGCTTCGGGTGTGTATTATTATGCATGTTTTATCTTGTTGTTGCGAAAATATCCTTTGCCAATTCGAATCGGCAAAGTCTTTATCAATTATTTATGAAAAATTCAGTCGGGCGAATGATACCTGCAAGCATCGGCGGAAGGAATATGTATTTGGGTTTTCAAAGCCAAAATGACAAAACCGCCCTTTTCGGGGCGGTCGTCTGCCTATTCCTTCGTCAACAGTTCCTTAAGCTCCTGCACGGTTTCCACAATACGATCTGCGCCGCTTGCGGTAAGCTCCTCGCGCGTGCCGAAGCCGTAGCAAACGCCAATGCTCGGAATGCCCATAAGCCTTGCGCCCTCTATGTCATAGCAGCGGTCGCCAACCATGACGGAATTGAAGCTGTTCAGCGGAAAACGCTGCTTTATGTAACCTATAACGTCCTTCTTCTCCGGCCGTTCCTCCCTCAGTGTGTTGCCGCAGACGAAGGTGAAATATCGGTCAATGCCGAAATGCTTGAGTATGCGGTGGGTGTATTCCTCGGGCTTGCCGGTGGCGACAAAGAGCTTCTTGCCCTTTTCGCTCAGGTCCTTCAGCATTTGTGCTATGCCGTCGTAAAGGTCGTTTTCAAAAAGGCCGACCACTGAAAAGCGTTCACGGTAGTATTCTGTCGCCCTCGCGGCATCCTCCGCAGAGAACCCAAAGAAGGTCTTGAACGAATACAATAGGGGAGGACCGATGAATTTTTTCAGCTCATTCTTATCCTTGACCTCTATGCCGAATTTCTCAAGGGCATACGCCACGCAGTTGGTTATTCCCGGTGCGGAATCGGTCAGCGTGCCGTCTAAATCAAATAGAATGTATTCAAGCATACTTATCCTCGCATGTTTTTCCTATCTTACGGCAGTATCCCGTCCTTGTCGATAAGGTCTTCGGGAACCTGTGCGTCCAGTTTTTTGAAGTAATAGGTCAGGATATCCTCGATAGCTCCTGCGGAGGATGAACCCGAAAGGCCGTTGGGGATACATACGCAAATTGCGATATCCGGGTTGTCATTCGGTGCGAAAGCAACGAACCAGCTCGTGTTCTGAATGTCGATGGTGATATTTCCGACCTGCGCAGATCCGGTCTTGCCGCAAAGCTTTTCAAGATAGCCCATTTCAGCAAATTCCTCTGAGAATGAGCTGCTCGCTGTACCGCCGTCCTCGGGGGAAACTACGCCGGCCATACCCCTTCTTATTGCGTCCCAATATTCCTCGGGAGCGTCAATACTGTTATGTATGGTCGGCTCGGTCTTATAGACGACATTTCCTTCCGAATCGGTAACGCTTGCGACGATGTGCGCATCATAAACCGTCCCTCCGTTTGCGATGGCGGAAGCGTATCGGACAGCCGCTATCGGGGTCACAAGCAGAATGCTCTGGCCTATTCCGGTACGGATGGTCAGCGAAGAACGCCACTGAAGCTCATTGAGAAGGCTCGTTATCTCCGTCACCCAGCCCTTGGTGCGTGTGATGCCGTCGGGAATGCCCAATTCCTCGCTTAGTATCTTCCTGATCGCAGCGCCCTTGCCGATAAGGGAGCCATCCTGAAGCTGCATCAGCTTGTCAGCGCAGCTTTCAATAGCCTCTCTTTCCGGCTCAACGCCCCTCTCCTGCTGATAGCCCTCAAGCATATCGCAGAGCTTATTAAAGACGAGGATCGGCAGGCTGGTTGCCTGCTGGTCATGAAGCTTGGTGTTGTCATAAAGCGCTGTCTGGCCCCCGATTATGCCCTTGGTCTCTCCGGTCAGCTCAACGCCGGTGTAATCCGCAAGGCCCAGCTGCTCCGCCCAATACTTGAGCTTATCTATGCCAAGGCGATTCGCTATTTCGCAGAAATAGTAGTTGCAGGAATTTGTGAGTGCTTCGACCACCGTCTGATCCGCATGGCGGTCGGGTCTCGTGGTCCAGCATTTGACCGGATTGCTCAGAATAAGCTCCCCGGTTTCGGGGTCGCGAAGGTAGTATGGGGATTCATCGCTGATGGTCTCGTCAAGCGTGGTAGCTCCCTCCATAAGGCCTGCAAAGCCTGTGCACATCTTAAAAATGGAACCGGGAGCCAGCTTCATGGAGATGGCCTTGTTTCGTGTGGGGGTGGTATCCGCCGCCTCGTCCCCGGTGTAGAGGTATTCGGCCTGCTCCGGAGTAAGCCCGGATACGAACCAGTTCGGGTCAAAGCTCGGGTATGATGCCATGGCAAGTATGTTTCCGCTGTTCACATCCATGACCACGATGGCGCCGGTCTTTGCTGTCTTTATGTTCTCATACTCGGCGTATTCATCCGAGTAGACGCCGTCGCCGTCAGGGTCTATCTTCTCCTGCTGTTTTGCATTGATGGACGCGATGATGTCCTCGAGCGCCGCTTCGGTGACTATCTGAAGCTGAAGATCCATCGTAAGCGCAACGTCACAGCCGTCGGTGGGTGGAATATTGCTGATGTATTCAATTATTGATTTATTGGCGTTGGTCTTGAGCTCGATCCTGCCATGATGCTCCGATGAGCTTCCGGTAAGGTATTGTTCCATCGTAGCCTCTATGCCCGAAACGCCGATCTTATCATCGCGGGAATAGCCCTTTGCGATATACTCCTCGTAGTTGTCCTCTGTAAGGCCCTGGCAATAGCCCAGCACATGCGCCGCAGTCATGCCGTACGGATAGACCCTTGTGGTGCTCTTGGCGGTCGTTATGCCCTCAAGCTTCTTCATTTCAAGCTGCGCGACCGTTGCCATGCTCACATCATAGGCGATGACAATGGGTTCGTAGCTCTTATAGTCATTGAGCAGTACCTCCTGGCGTATTGAGATGACCTTTACGGCATCCTCATACGGCAGGCTTGAGGGGATGAACCAGGATTTTCTCAGCTTCAGATACGCCTCCTCCGCAGTTATCCATTCGGAAATAGGTTTTTCCGTGCCATCAGAATTCTTTGGTATGGAAAAACCGCAGGCGTTGCAGAAATTGCGGTAACGAGAGGTGATGGTCTTTTCGTTCTGCGAACCCCAATCATAGTAGAATTCACCGTTCTCGTCCATCCTTATGTACGAGGTGTCAATGGTCGTACCGCCGTTCTCTTCAATTATCTTTATCGCTTCAAGCAGGGATTCGGTATATACTGCGCTGAAATAATCCGAACGGTTATTGCCGTCGCGCAGAAATTCAACGTTGTAGCAGGTTTCATCATATGCGAGCACAAGGCCGTTGCAGTCGTAAATGGTTCCTCTTTTTCCCCTTAGCGTAATAACGCTCACGGCCTCCTGCTGCGCCTGTGAGGAATACTCGGCTCCCTCCTTTATCGTGAGCGCATAGAGTCCGTTAACAAGCACTCCCATCATCAGAAGGAGCACGAGAGAGAGTATGATAAAGCGCGAAAAGGGGCGAACGGAAGCCGCACGCCTTAAACGGGCATCGCGCCGTATTTTATTCGGTTTATGATATTTGGGCATCTTCAACCTCCCAAGTATGCGCAATTATTGGTCCGTCTGTACCTTGCCCTTTCTTGCAACGGCATAGCTTAGTGCGCTCACCGCCGCCGTCAGGACTGCGCAGGGGAGGATATGCGTCAAAAGCATAGTGCCATAACCGGCCATATTCCTTCCCAGAAGGATACAGACAATGTAAATTAAGCTCTCCTGCAGGAAAATGCAGCCAAACGAGATGCCTGCGGGAACGATAACGTTATCGGCATAGAATCTGCCGTGAAAAGCGCCGCCTGCAAGGGCAGCAAGGGCAAGGCTTACGGAGGTCATGCCGACAAAGCCGTTTGCGACAGCATCGATAGCAAGCCCAAGGATGACCCCGGCAACAGCCATCGGAGCATAGCCGACGGCAAGGGCGATGGCAACAAAGACCGCAAGCAGACAGTTTGGAGCGAACTGGGTTATTCCTGCTATATCAAAGACTAGGAAGTCCAGCAATCCGGCGGCGATTATGAGCGTGAAAGCGTATTTCTTCATCAGCCGTCCGCCTTCTCTCCGAGAATGACGGCAACCTCCTCAAGGTGCATAAAGTCAACCGATGGGGAGATTACAGCATTGATCTCTCCCTCAACAAACACCTCTGTTACCGTGCCTACCAGGATCCCCTTCGGATAAATGCCGTCAATGCCGCTTGTTACCACGATATCGCCGGGTTCAAGGTTCGTGCGGTCGGAGGGCAGGTAGTATAGCTCCATGGAAGCATTGCCGCGCGTTCCCTCGAGCAGGCCGCGCGCCATGCAGTTATCCCTTGTGCGTTCAACTAATATAGGAACGATGGAGGATGAATCGATTATACATGTGACCTTGCACCAATCGTAGCCGACCTCCGACACCCTCCCGACGAGGCCTTTGCTTGCGATCACCGTCATGTCAATATCAACGCCCTTGTTTCTTCCGACATTGAGCGTTAGCGTCCTGAACCAAACCCCGGAGGATTTTGCGATGACCCTTGCGGCGCAGACGTTCTTTTCTCCAAGCGCAGATGAATAGTTGAGCAGGCCGGACAGTCTTTCGTTCTCCTTCCTGAGCTCCTCAAGCTCCGTTTTCATCTGTTCCTGAAGTGCAAGCTCCGCCCTGAGCCTTTCGTTCTCTACATCGGCATCCGTAGTGTTGAATACCCTTTTAAAGAAGCCGACTATGGCGTCGGAGGCCTTTGCGGCAGCTCCCTCAACCGGCGTCAGCACCGTTGCAAGTCCGTTTTCAACCCAATTGGCCACCTTGCTTCCATTCGCGACCAGCAGGATCAGCAGAAGTGCCAAAACCGCTATCAGCGTTATCGTCAACGGCCTTGCTGTCTTTCCGTCCCTCTTCATATCCTTTACCAAGCCTTACCTTTCAGAATGAGAAATTCTTTGCATATTCTCACAAATACATTATACAGGAAGCCAATCATTATTGCAAGCCGCCGTACGCTTCAAAAAAAGCACATAAGGACAGGCGAATGCCGCGAGCGGCCGTTTCTGCGCCAAAACCTGACCTTAAATCGCCGCTTTGGTAAATTATTTATCTGTTTTTGCCTATTATTTTGAAGATTTCTAAAAAATTTCTAAAAAGCTTCTTGACAATAATATAGTATAGGTTTATAATAAGTTTGGTTATGTATGCGGATGATCTGTATACGAAAGAAAACCTAAGAAAGAGAGTATTTTTATGCAGCTTAAAGACATTGCAGATGAAATGCAGCAACGTTCATTGGCGGCAAGGGACTGGGTTTTTAAGGTCCTCCGTACCGCGATCATCAGAGGCGTGCTCCCCGGTGGTATGCCCCTCCGTCAGGATGAGATTTCCGCTCAGCTGAGCGTCAGCCATATCCCCGTAAGGGAGGCTTTTCGTCAGCTCGATGCAGAGGGTCTTGTCCGCATTTACCCCAACAGGGGCGCGGTCGTAACCAAGCTCACTCGTGATGAGCTTGAGAATGCCATGGACACCCGTATTATCCTTGAGATGGGCGCTATCCGTGCAGCTATTCCCCTTATCACCGACAGGGATATTGAGAGGGCATCGCAGATACTCGAGGAAGCAGAGAGCGAGACCGACATCAACAAGCTTGAGGATCTCAATCTTGAATTCCATTTTGCCATCTATAATGCAACCAATAATAAATTCCTGACCAAGCTCATCGAACAGCTCCACGCAAACGTTGACCGTTATGTTCGTCCCTATTATTCCGCAGCCGAAGTCAGCGGTCAGACTCGCACCGAGCACTATAAGCTCCTTGAAGCCTGCCGCAGCGGCGACAGCGAATATGCGGCGGCGATCCTGCGCACCCATCTTGAAAAGACCAAGGTCCTGTCGCTCAATTCTCCGATGCTTCAGAACTGATAGGTTTAGACTGAATAATTATTATCGCAGCAGGGCGAAGCAGACGCTTCGTTCTGTTGCTATGCTTTCCCTTGCAGTTCTCCCGTCACCGTCAACGCTTTAGGATAGGGAAATGGCAGGGAAACCGAATGCAAAAAAGGCACCCGCATACTTAAGCTTTCGGATGCCTTGATTTTTATGTAATTGCCCTCCTTTACCGGGGCAATGTTATCCCTGTCCGTCAGATAGTATTGGTGTCGGTATCGCCTTCTACACGGATGATGCCGTTTGCGAGCGCATTGTCCCTTACCATCTCATAGAAGCCTGCATTTGCGGTGGCCTTGTAGGGTTCAACAAACAGAATACCGAGTATTCCAAAGGTGAACGCATTCAGCAGATCCCAACCGATAAAGCTGAGATTCAGAACAAAGAGCTTCCACTTATAGCCTCTCATCATCCTCTTTGAGAGATCGATGGCTTCACTTGCGCCCACCGAAGGCATTTCCACAAGTATATAGGGAACCATTGCGTATGAAAAGGTCTTAATGATGCCCGGAATTACAAACAGCATCGACCAAAGAGCGATATACAGCGAAGAAAGCGCCATTGCGCCGAGCTTCTTCCAATAGGGGATAAATCCTATTGTGAACATATCTCCGAGCGAAGTTTCCCTTTGCTGCCATATTCTCAGGAAGGAACCGCAGTATCCAACGCCAAGATTCAAAAACGCGAAGATGCTGACTGCCGTGGATACAAGGCCGCCGAACATGATCCCTTGAACGATAATGCCATAAAAATTACCATGGTTTATTGCCGCTGAAATACCGCCGCCCAAGCTGCTCACATATCCTACTACGGCGCCGACAGCTCCGATTATCAGCATATAGATGAAATAGGTAAGTCTCGCTATACCTCTTTGATTGCCAAAGCACTGCTTTGCTCTGAGTTTGATCTGTTTTCTCATAACAAACTCCTTTCATTGATTATTGGCATGATTATTATATTCGCTCCCAATATTTAAGTCAATATAGACCATTAAATATTCATCCCGTGGTGGGATTCGGTTCCCTTGCGTCCGGTTTTGCCTGTTTTCTATGGATATCGGCTTGGCATCATGAAGTGATTTCAATATCTTCCGAACATCACGACTATATCATTCAGCTTTGGCTATTCCACCGCAATGTACACGTCCATATAGTGAACGCCATCCTTTTCATACTCCTTTTCAAAGCATGAGATGACCTTGGGATCCTCCTTGTGGTTTATTCCGTTCACCTTCATATGGGTCATAAGGACCTTATATGCGTTGGGAATAAGGCGAAAAGGTGCAGACATGGGATCCTTGATGGTTATAACGATATACTTCTGTGCTTGCTGGCAAACGATCTCCGTCCGCATACCGCTGTTGTCCGCCTCGTCCCGAAGAATTAGCGCCGCCGCATAACCATGCATATTGAAAACATTAGCCTGTTCCGGTGATACCACCGGAAAATCCCAGCCAATTATCTCCGGCGAAACTATCCCAAGCTCCTTTGCCCGGTTTCTGATATGACTGATGGCGTCATATTCCGGCTCCATGCTGATAACCGCATATCTGATATAGCGAAATGCCGGTACCTCCTCGAAACGAATGTCCGAATAGGCTTCTTCGTTGATGCAAATGTCCTCTCGCACCAATTGGTCCATAGAACAGGAGAAAAGATTGCAAAGCTCTATAAGCTTGTTCATTTCCGGATAGGCAGTGTCCAGTTCCCACTTGGAAACGGTCTGTCTGCTCACGCCAAGCTTATCAGCCAGCTCCTCCTGCGTCATCTTGTTTCGCATCTTTCTTAAAAACTGCAAATTTTGTCCAAAGCTCATGGTTTTGTACCTCCTGTTTTTATAGAAACAGTATAGCAGAACCGGCGGCTTTGTTCCACCAACTTCGATGCTCGATTTTTGATATAAACGCAACCTAAAGGCGCATAAGGGCATTCATCGCAAGCAGTCTTATAATGGGTCTCATCCGTTCAAACTGTTGTTTCCCAGGTTTTCCCTGAATACCCGTTTTTGCAATAAAAACCCCATTGGCGGCTCCGCATAAGGAAGTTCTGAGAAAACGGTGCAGTCCATGATGGGCTGCACCGTATTCTTACGCTGATCTCTCGGATAATTCCGAGATAATGTATTTAAGTTCGTACGCTTCGGTAATGGTAAAAAGTCCAATGCCGGTGAAGCAGATATCGACGACGCCTTTTTATGGACCATGAAAATCCCGTTATTACCCTTGGAATTCAACAATGGACGATAGCCCCCCGATCGGATAATCCAAGAGCTTTTCGCCATTGGAATCAAAACAGCGTATTATGATTCCTACGGGCATATTGCCCATTGAAGCAATAAGGTCTGCAGCTACAGGATTAAACGCAATTACGGACTCTTCAATTATTTCGAAGAACTCCTGCCTTGTAATATTAGCTGTATACCTGTATTCCAATACGAGATTCAGATCCTCGATATAGCATCTCGGACCCGAAGCGCCATCGAAGATTTCGCCGTATTCTGCTGTGAGCCTATCTTGATTGTCAGAACAATACTTATTTAGCTTGGATTTCAACGCTTCAATATCCACATCATTTGGATCAATCACATCGATACCGTTGGTGGAGGAAGGCGCGTATCCCTTGTCAATTATGTGTGTTGCCATTGTTTCTCCATCAGCGTCAACATATTTTATAACAAGGCGAACTCCCTCATCACCAACATACTCCACCAAGTCCTTATAGTATGGGTAATGGATAAGATCATCGCTTTCGGCAAGTTCCTCCCACTCTTCGGGCGTCATACTAACCGATTTATCATGTTCGTAGATTATTATAAGATCATGTCCCTCCGCCTTGCAGACAGGCGTTTTAACAGATGATAAGCTGTCGAATGCTTCCTGAAATATTGTGTTAAGGGAAGCCGCAAACTCGCTGACCTTTAATGCAGCTTCTTCGTTCGTGCCTGTTGTGGAAGGTTTGCAAGAACATGCTGAAATAACTAAAAGAGCCGCTAATATCAAGAGTATCCTTCTTTTCACGATAATTCCTCCTTTTTTCACTACAAACGTATAAATATGTTAATTATATCGATCTGCTAATAAGCATTTAATCGGCTTCTCCGGGATTACCGGAATTTGCTATCCGAAACAACCGCGTTTCAACTATAAGACGGCCACCGTTCGTATTCTGAACGACCATCGGAGACACCTGCTCTTTTTCTATGTTTGCATCAGAAGGCAGGAGAATCGGGAGTTCTTCCTCATCCTCAAGGATATCCTGCTGTTCAAGTTCAATAAAATTATCGTAAGATATGTTAACAAGGCTCGCTTCACCAGAATCCGCGTCGTACACTTCGGCAAAATACGAAGTGCTGATAATCACCTTTGTAGCAGTGGATAACTGTTCTAATTCCTCATCGCTGAAGCTTTCTATGGAGAAATCGGAACACCCGGCCTCACGAAGCTTCATAATGCCCAGTTCGCGGCCGGACGGGGCACTTCTGACAGGGCTAAAAATGATCTCGTCCTGAATAACAAATGGGGTTTCACTTTGTTCAGGAAATGCGGGATCAGATTCTGGCACTAAGTAAAAAGTCGGTTCGTCCTGGGAATATGCGGACGCATTCGATGGCACAGCAGCAATTGCTGAAACAATCATTGCTGCAGCAAGCAAAAACGAAAAAATTTTCTTCATATTCAATATCCTCCTCAACTTTTGGTAGCCTTCGACCATCTTAAGGTCATGATGCACAGAAAAGTTCAACTGCATTGCTTATCGTATGCCGTTATAAATAGCCAAGCAAAAGCTGAGCATTGTGCTTTCTCTTTTATCCGTGCTGCACCGGCTCAATTTACTTGTTCAAAAGCCCTTCAGGAACTTCCGGCTTATAGATACGGCAGATATGCAAACACAGCTGCAACCGAGGCCATAAGCTAAGAAATGGCCCCGGATATGATCCATGCAACCTTCATTATCTGCTGCCTCCTTTTCATGTTGTTATACTTCATAATACCATAATTTTTTGAACTGCGCAACATTCAATTGGACGAATTTCTGTTCTTTGGTGGACAAAATGAAAATATATTGCTTTTCAGGCCATCATTCCGTCATCCATCTTGCAGACTTTATCGCATAGGGTGTCGACGTCTGCAGGATTATTGGAGAAGGGGATTATTGTTTTACACTTTCCAAACAGCCCTTTAACAACCCATGCATCTCCCGTACGCCATTCTTGTCAAGCCTGTTCATTGGTTCGTCAGTTATCAAAAATTCGGGATCCTCCGTTATGACCTGCGCTATTCCGAGACGCTGACGCGTATGAGGGAGTATTTGCTTACAGGCTTTTTAATGTTGTGATTGAGACCGAAGAGGAGTATGGTTTCCTTTATCCTTTGTTTTATGTTAGTTAGTTTTATTCCTTGTCCATTGCATGCGAAATGTATGCCCGGTAAGCGAAGCACCTGTTTTAACACTTCTTCCGACCGATCCTCTGCTATCTCCGCCTCGAGATGGATTATTCTATTGAAATCCAAAAAGAAGAGGCTCGACACTATTTGTGATCAGAACCTCTCTTGAGTTTGAAATAGTCGTGTTTATTTCCGGTTATGAAGTCAGCGTGAAATACTTCTCGAAATGCTTTCTTATGGCCGGTAACTCTCTAACAAGGATGCAAAATCCATTGATTCCGCTTGATACAAGTCACCGTGCAAATCTTTTACATACATGGCTCCTAATTCGAGTTTGCTTCCATCAGAATAGTTCAACTCGAAAGAAGTATTTCCAAGAGAGGCAGGTGAATTTGATTTCATCCTCTTATACGTCAATTCGGTCAGGTTTCTGATAATTATATCGATATCTTCTTTGGCTTCGATTATCTTAGGTTCTATTGATGGATCATCAAAGTGGATAATGATGCTTATCGGCTGTTCGTCTTTAAGCTCGACTATGTCTTTAATTTGGTATGTCTTGCTCGAACAACCTGTTATAAACATCGCCACAAACAACATCCCCACTATTAAAATTGAAAATTTTTTCATGTTCTTCCTCCTTTCTTATCCGTTCAGCTTGAACCCGATGGCTTTAACAACATCATAGTATCCGTTGAAATCAAGGTATCTTCCGCTGTTTGACGAGTCCCAACCATCAACAACTCGCAGATAGCAGTACTTATTATCGTGCTCGTGAGTATCCTGCTGCAGTTGCCATATCCTTTAGCCCCGACTGAGTTTTGCTCCACCTAAGGGAGATGGCTCATATCACATTCTATTCTGACGGTTTACAAATGTTCGAATGGAAGAATGCATGTTTATGACATGAGCAGTCTTGACATCGGTTTCTCCCTCTCCGTCGAGCGTCCAGTCGATATTCTTTTCTCCCAGGGATTCCACCAGGATATCGCTTGCGCTGAAAATACGAATGAGTTCACAGCTTTTAAGCTCCCTTGTGGTGATAGCGTTGACTATCTTGCCAAGCTCCACGCCGTTTTTGGGATACTTTATGAGCAGTATCTCAAACTTGCCGTCATTCATATCGACCCAGCCGGGGTTAAGCCGAATGATCCCGCCGATTATCTTGGAATTGCTGATGGAGCAGAATACGAAATCGTCCTCCACGACCTCCTTGTTATCGAGGGTAAACCTTGCCCGAATAGGTTTTATATCCTTTATTGAGCTTATTCCTTTGATGAAATAGGCGAGAGAACCCCAGATGTTCTTCTGAAGCTGTGATGTCGAATAGGAAGCATCGGTGAATGCTCCGAATGCACATACATAGGCGTAATAGCGGTCATTAAACAAACCCGTGTCGATGGGAACGATATCCCCTTGGGTAATGTTGTCGATTATCTCATTGACATCCGTAGGGATCTCAAGCGCATCGGCAAAGTCGTTTGTGCTTCCCGTCGGGATATAGCTGAACAGAGGCCTGTTTTCCTGCGGTATCTGCATCATGCCCCTTATTACCTCGTTGGCGGTACCGTCACCGCCGGAGCAGACGATAACATCGTTCTCCGCTCCGTGCTCGGCGGCTATCTCGGTTGCCGAACCCCTTCCGGTCGTAGTCAGCGCAGTACAGATATAGCCGCTTTCGGTCATGCGTTTGATGACCTCCGGCATCAGCCTCAGCGAACGCTTTTCTCCGGCTATCGGGTTAAAAATCAATAATGCTCTTTTTCTTAATTCTTCCATTTCATGCCTCAGATTTAACAGAATATCAAGAAACTGCATCCGTTTTTATTCTCCGTACAGATACTCGTTGATCTTCTGTTTGTTAGCCTCAATATCTATATGGATAACGGCCATTTTGCCTTCCCAAGCATAATTCCATGTTTTTTCAAACGGAACGGGACGACTGTTCAGGCTCAGTTCTCCATTCAGTACGACATCAATTGCAAGGGATACGAGCTGCGTTGGGCTCATGTTTGTCTCAACATCATCTATGAGATTATACACGAGCGAAGCAAGGCTCGAAGCGCTGGTTTCCTCCCTGGCGCGGCGCAGGAATGCCATCATGACATTGCGCTGCCTCTCGGTCCTTGCCCAGTCGCCATTGCCTATCCTCCTGTTTCTGGCGTGGATAAGGGTCTGCTCACCGTTTAGGTGATGCCATCCTGCCTCGACCGGAAGCTTTTCGGTACTGCTCTTGTTGATATACTCTATCTCCTTCTCCGAAAGCTCGATATCTATTCCGCCGAGCTTATCGGTAATGCTTACGAGAGAAGAGAAATTGACCTTCATATAGTACTTTATATCCAGGTCAAAATTGACGTTCAGGGTGTTGATGAGCATACCCACGCCGCCGTACATATAGGCGGTGTTTATCCTGTTCCACGCATCTCTTCCGGGAATGTATACCCAGCTGTCGCGCAGGAAAGACAGCATCTTGGCTTCCCTTGTGCGCTGATTGAAGGATACAAGTATAATGCTGTCGGTCCTTCCTCTGTCCCTGCCCCTTGAGTCGCTGCCGAGCATCAGAATATTTATCACATCCGGATCCTTTGGATTCGTTTCAAATATGGGATCCTCGGTCATGTCGTCGGGGTCTATCTCGATATAATAATCCTCGCTTAGGTCAAGCTCATCCTCATTGAGCACCGGAACAAGCGTAGCCTCCGGAGTCAATATCTCTATACCTCCGCTTGGTTTGGGCACGATACCGACAGAATTCCTGCTCATGCCCTTGAGCTTCAGGTAAACGACCGCAAGCAGGAGCAATATCAACAATATGACCGCAAGCAGGATAATAAGCAGTATTCTTAGCTTGCTCTTCTTTTTATTTTGATTATTTTCTTCTTGCTGTTTTTCTTCCATATCGTCCCTCCGGATAATCCCTGTCAGGGTCACTCCTCGGCGACGTAGCCGTTGGGGTTCATCCTCTGCCAGCGCCAAGTATCCCTGCACATATCCTCAATGCTCTTTTCAGCCCTCCAGCCAAGCATCTCTTCGGCAAGCTTCGGATCGGCATAAAGGGTTTCCACATCTCCGGGGCGGCGGTCGGTGATAACATACGGAATCTTAATCCCGTTTGCGGCTTCAAAGGCTTTGACTATATCCAGCACGCTGTAACCCTTGCCCGTGCCGAGGTTTACAGCGGTACAGCCCGTGTGCTTTTCGGCATATCTGAGCGCAGCTATATGTCCCTTCGCAAGATCGACTACATGGATATAGTCCCTGACTCCCGTGCCGTCATGGGTATTGTAGTCGTTGCCGAATACCGAAAGCCTCTCACGCCTTCCGATTGCGACCTGAGAGATATAGGGCATGAGATTGTTTGGAATACCCTTGGGATTCTCGCCTATGCGGCCGCTTTCGTGCGCTCCGATAGGATTGAAATAGCGGAGCAGCATACAGGACAGCTTGGGGTCTGCGGCGCAGGCATCCCTCATGATCTGTTCGCTCATATACTTGGTCCAGCCGTATGGATTCGTGCACCAGGTATCCGCGCTTTCATCCACGGGGACGGTCTCCGGGAAGCCGTACACGGTTGCGGAGGAGCTGAAAACGAGAATATTGACGTTAAACTTCTCCATTGTCTCGATGAGCGTCATCGTGGAATCGAGGTTGTTGCGATAGTAGGCGAGGGGCTTTGCCACGGATTCTCCGACTGCCTTCAACCCTGCAAAATGTATGCAGGCGTCTATTTTTTCCTTGGAAAACAGCTCCTCGAGTGCCTCGCGGCAGGTCACATCTATCTTATAGAAGGCTACCTTTTTGCCGCCAAGCTCCTCAATGCGTGAGATGACCTCCTCGCAGCTATTGTAAAGATTATCGGCAATAACGACTTCATAGCCTGCGTTCAGCAGTTCCACAGCGGTATGTGAGCCGATAAATCCGGCTCCGCCGGTCAATAATACCTTCATTTTCCTTCCTCCTTTGAAAATAAAGCAAAATTATTAAATATTTGTTAATCTACCGTTAATTACAGTTAAAAAATAGAAATAAACACGGAAAACATCGCATTAGCTTATTTCCCGGGATTGCTTATCATTTATAGACCTCTTCCTTGAGCACTCCGATATAGGGAAGATTCCTGTAAATGCCGGCGAAATCAAGACCATAGCCTACAACGAACTCATCAGGGATAACGAAACCGTAGTAATCCGGAGAAATGGCGCATGCTCTTCTGTTGGGCTTGTCCAGGAGCGTGATAAGCTTTAACGAAGCGGGCTTCCTCTCGCGAAGCATACAGGTGAGATGATCCAGCGTCCTGCCGGAATCCATAATATCCTCGACGATGATGACATGCCTGTCGGTGATCGTCATATCGAGATCCTTGAGGATGCGGACATATCCCGTCGTCTTCATGCTCTTGCCATAGGAGGATACGGACATGAAATCATATTCGCAATAATCGTCAAATTCCCTGGTAAGATCGCTGAAGAAATTCACCGAACCCTTCAGAATGCAGACAAAGATTGGATTTTTACCCTTATATTCCTCGGTAAGCCTTGCGGCAAGCTCCTTGACCCTGTTTTTGAGCGTTGGTTCATCAATGAGAATATGGTCAATATCGCTGTGAAGGTCGATTTTCTTTGGCATAATTGATCCTTTCCGGAGCAAGCTCCATAGGTTTGATTTATTGGTTTATTTTAGCGGTAAAGTTTTTCGCTCGACCGTTATTTACTTAATTTATCCTTATACAGGAGATAAAGTATCCTCTCCGTCCCTTCCGTCACCCGAACGGTTTCGGAAATCCTTATATTCGGAACAAAGACTATCTCTCCTCCGCTTTCGACGATGGGTAAAGTCCTTCTTCGGTGGAGAGGAAGCTTGATATCCGTCATAATATCCCCAAGATTCTTTCTGCCCGGTGCGCCGACAGGGAAGAAGGAATCCCCATCCCTTTTTGTTCTGACGATAATTTCATCGCCAAGCTTGGAAAAATCGAGATATCCCTTTTCTTTTTCTATCCTTGCGCCGGAAAGAAGCTTTCGCTTTACCCTTTCAGCCTCCGACCCATCAAGCAAGGAAATCTCCAGCTCGCCTGTGGAAGTTTTAACTGCTCCCAGCTTGGCGAAATCATCTCTTTCCGCTGAAAACAGAAGCTGCCCTTCCTCAAGAGCGGCCAAGTTGAGAACGTCGCCGCTCAAAAAATCAACCGTGCAGGCATTGGCTTGAATTAGAATGCTGCCGACCTTTTCGCTTCTGCCGGCTGCGCCGTCAAATAAAGCGACAGTTCGTTCGATGTCCGAAAACGAATAATCCTTTTCAATGCCGGAAAGGTTCAGAATATGCTTCGCTATCCTTCGCTTTACAGCGAGCGGCGCTGCGGCTATCCTCGCTTTATCGGCAGTAATTATTCCGTCTGTTTTTCTCACATATGAGCCGTATTCGCTCTCGATATATGAGCCAAAAAACGCCTCGTCCTCCGCAAGAACGGACGCATTTCTTGTCAGCGTTTCCGAAATAGAAGGATTAATGCCTCGTAAGAGGGGTATTATCTCAAGTCTCAGCCTGTTCCTGGAAGCATCCGCAATATCGTTGGTCTCGTCATGAACAAACGGTATGCCCCTCTCTTCCGCAGCTTTGACGATATCCGCCTTTGAAAAAAGCAGCATCGGGCGGATTATCTCCGTGTGGCAGCCGCCTATCCCCATAATTGATGATGGCTTTATCCCGATAAGGCCGCTCATACCGCAGCCTCTTATGAGGTTGAGCAATATGGTTTCGGCATTATCGTCCATATGATGAGCGGTCGCAATAACGGTTTTATTCCCGTTATTTGATTTTTCATCCTGCGAAAGAGAGGATAAAAAGCCATATCGAAGCTCCCTCGCGGCGGTTTCTGTAGAAAGCTTCATTCTATCGGCATATTCCGGAACATTGCCCCTTCCGGTACGAAAAGGAATTGCGTTTTTTAAGCAGTAATCCTTTACCAAGGTTTCGTCACGAACAGCATTTTTCCTTATGCCGTGATTGAAATGAGCGGCAATAAGAGCTATATCCTTTATACCGCTGTTTTTTATTTCATTAAGAAGATAAAGAAGAAGCATTGAGTCAGCTCCGCCGCTGACGGCAGCGATGACCGTTCCGCCATCCGGCAAAAGCTCAGTGCTGAACTTTTTTATAAGCTCTGTCACAAGAAATACTTCCCCTTATAAATATCGATAACATTATAAGATAAGTGAGTATAAAAATCAATACTATTATGCTGTAATAAAAGCTTTTTCGCTTGATTTAACGGTACAAATGAATTATAATTATCATTGGGTTATTCTATTAATCTCGGCAACGACCCATTTATTTCGACATCATATTCGAAATGTGGAAAACGTGGACTTTGTTGACAACATTTGGATAAGATGAAATTTTATCCATGTCTTTCACGCTTGTCCACAAGGATAAGATGTTGATAAAAAATGGTATATTGCATGAATGACCCTCTTGTGGAAAGATGTTGATAATTTAGTCCTTTATCCTAATCTTTTCCATGTGAAAAGTGGACAGATTTTTCATTTGTTTTATATGAAAAAAGCTGTTTTCCACGCTTTTCACGCTACTACTGATACTACTACTGTACTAATAAATAAAGGGAATGGAGTAAAGAAATGAAGTTTTCCGTTAATACGAGGGAAATGAACGAGGCCATCTCCGTGGTTACCAAGGCGATGCCCGTACACAGCAGCTTGCCGATACTGGACGGCATCTATATCTATGCCGGAGTCAACACGCTGTTTATGAAGTGTTCCGATCTTTCTCTTCAAATCGAAACTGAAATACCGGCAATAGTCGAGGAAGAAGGCTGTGCTGTTCTTCCCGGGAAGCTCTGCGCCGATCTTATGAGAAGGTTTACAGGGGATACTATCGAATTTGAAACGGAAAAGAACTCATTGAAGCTCCGTTCCGGAAGGGTCAAATCATCTCTTCAGATAATCCCTGCCGAGGAATACCCCGAAATGGTGAGAGTAAAGGATGAGTTTTCCGCAGAAATATCTCAATCTGTACTTAAAAGCATGATACGGCAGACGATATTCTCCGTTTCAATGGACGAATCAAAGCCCATTCTCGGCGGCATATGTCTTAAGTTCACCTCGGATAAAAAGTTGACCATGGTAGCGTTGGACGGCTTCCGCCTGGCGATGAGAAACGAAAAGATATCGAACTGCACCGGAGAAAAATCCGTCATTATTCCTTATAGAACGCTGACAGAGATCTCTAATATTCTGAGTTCGGATGACGAAAATATAAAGCTCGTATTCTCTTCGACCCATATTAAGCTTGAAATCGGTACGACAAAGCTTATTTCAAGGCTTTTGGACGGCGAGTATGTTAATTACAGCGGCATACTTCCAAAAGCCTTTACTTCAAAAATAAGCATCAGTGTAGATGAGCTTAGGGACAGCGCCGAGCGTGCGCTGCTCATGGCGCGCGAATCCAAATCAAATATGATACGCTTCAATTTTGAAGGCGATACCGTTAATATTACCGCCAACAGCGAAAAGGGCAGTATCAACGATGAAATAGAGATAAATCTCATCGGAAAGGGTCTTGAGATAGCTTTCAATGCAAAGTACATACTCGATGTTATGAAGGTACTTGAGGATGAAACCGTCTATCTCAACATGAATACCTCCGTCACCCCATGTGTAATAACTCCCATCGAAGGCGATAAATTCTATTATATGATCCTTCCGGTGAGACTGTTTAATTCTTAATTGATAGAAAGGTAAATGAATTATGGAAATCAAAGAAGCTCTTGAATTATTCAAAAAGGACAATGCTGTTCAGCAGGCTTATTCCCATGCACTTGGTGTATTATATTACGACCAGGATACCGTCGCTCCGAAGAATGCCGCGGCCGGTTTTGCGTCAACAATGGGCATTATGAGCGAAATTATGTATAAGCTCCAGGTAAGTGACGAGCATATCGAAACGGTTATGACGCTCCATGATAAAATGGATCAGCTCGATACCATAACCCGCCGCGAAGTAGAGGAGGAGTATAGGAGCTTTAACTTCATGAAGAACATCCCTATGGATGAATATACCGCCTATTCAAAGCTGCTTGCCGAATCACAGGGCATATGGCAGGAGGCTAAGGTCACGGATAACTATGCCCTTTTTGAGCCCTATCTTGCAAAATTGATCGAATATACCAAGAAGTTTGCCGAGTACCAGAATTCCGGCCTTTCCAACTATAATTTTTGGCTGAATGAATTCGAAAGGGGTATCAGCACCGAAAAGCTCGATAATTTCTTTGGAAAGCTCAAGAATGCAATTGTTCCGCTTATCCGTGAAATAAAGGAGAGGGGAAGGAAGATAGATACCTCCTTTATTGAGGTTCCTTATTCCATCCCAACTCAAAGGCTGTTTTCCGATTACCTAATGAAGGTAATGAGCATCAATCCCGACGACTGCATTATCGGAGAGGTCGAGCATCCATTCACCACCAATTATAACAAACACGACGTCCGCATAACCACTCATTATTATGAGAACAGCGTCGCAAGCAGCATGTATTCCGTTATTCATGAAGGTGGTCATGCGCTGTATGAGCTTAATACCGGAGATGATCTCATAGGTTCGCCTCTCGCAGGCGGTGCTTCTATGGGCATTCATGAATCCCAGTCACGTTTCTTTGAAAATCTCATCGGAAGAAGCGAGGCATTCATCGAATACATTTTCCCGAAGATGAAGGAGCTTTTCCCTGAGCAGCTCGAAAAAGTTTCCGCTCATGATTTCTATCTTGCCGTCAACAGGGAAGAGCCTTCGCTCATCAGAACCGAAGCGGATGAACTGACCTATTGCCTGCATATCATGGTTCGTTATGATATTGAAAAGCAGCTCATCGACGGAAGCCTTACAACCAAGGATATTCCTGCCGAATGGAAGAGGCTTTACAAGGAATATTTGGGCGTTGATGTTCCAAGCGATAGGGAGGGAGCGCTTCAGGATTCCCATTGGAGCGGCGGTTCGTTCGGCTATTTCCCGAGTTATGCGCTCGGCTCCGCTTACGGCGCTCAGATCCTTTATCATATGAAAAAGGAGCTTGATGTAGATAAGCTTGTTTCTGAAGGTAAGATCTCCGATATCGTGGCATGGCTTACCGATAAGATTTATAAATACGGCCGTGTTATGACACCTGCGGAGATCATCGAAAATGCCTGCGGTGAGAGCTTTAATCCGGATTATTACATCGATTACCTCACCGAAAAGTTCAGAAAGATTTACGAACTCTAATGAAATTGTTTATTGCAATAGAGCTTCCTAAGCCAATGAAGAAGGAGATATCCTCTGCGCTTAAGGAGCTGAAGATAAAGAGCACCGGGGGAAGGTTCGTTGCGGAGGATAACCTTCATATCACTCTTCACTATATTGGAGAGAGCAGCGACCTTTCCGGCGCCGTTTCCGCAATGCGTCAGGCTTCGCAGGGTATAAGGCCGTTTATTCTTCGTCCGGAAAGCTATGATTTCTTCGAAAAGAGCGGTCATAAGACATCGTTTGTGACGGTTGGAGGCCAGCTTTCGGAGCTTGAAATACTGCATGAAACGCTGGAAGCGGCACTCTGTGACAATGGTTTTTCCCGTGATTACAAGCGTTTTGTACCGCATATTACGCTCGGAAGGAATGTTGGGCATGATGAAATGACATCTATGGAGATGAGAAATTTCGTCTTCCGTACTGAAATGAGCGTACAGGGCATAACCCTTTTTGAGAGCTGCAAGGAAAACGGAAAGACCTTATATTTACCCCTCCACAGGGAAAAATTTTAGTTTGAAAGGCAATTAATTTGGAAAAAATCGTTTTCATACTGAACAAGACCGCCGGGAGCGGCAGAAGCGCGGAGATGTTTGAGCGTGCGGAAGCTTTGCTCAAGGAAAAGAATATCAGCTATGAGGTCAATGTTTCGGAATATCCGGGACATGCTGTTGAACTGACAAGAGCCGCAGTTGAGCGCGGCGAAAAGATAATTGTTGCCGTCGGCGGTGACGGAACAGTCAATGAGGTATCCTCCGTCCTTTGTCAGCAGGAAGGAGTTAAATTCGGGATCTTTCCCTTTGGTACGGGAAATGACCTCGCCGGTTCACTCGGCATCGAATCGGATGTTGACAAGGCTGTCGAGGTGCTGCTGAAGGGAACGATTCATGATCTTGATATGGGCTTTGCAGCTGAGCTTCACGGCGAAAAGAGGCAGCGGACTTTTATAAATGTTGGCGGTCAGGGCTTTGATGTTGAAGTGCTAAAAAATACCGAAAAGCATAAGAAGGGCAAAAGCGGAATGCTTCCCTATCTTTTGGGCATAGTTGATGCGCTGATAAAAAAGAAAGTTATCAAGATAAAAATCGTCTGTGATGAAATGAAAGAGGAGATTAACTCTCTGCTTACGGTCGTCGGCAACGGGAAACGCTTTGGAGGCGGTATCAAATTCACGCCTATATCCAAAACGGACGACGGTTTGTTCGATGTGTGCTGTGTGAGAAATATTTCCCTTCTGACTTTCCTTTTCCTGCTGCCATTCGCAATGAAGGGAAAGCATCTGAGATTTAAGCCGGTTGAATATTTCCGGACGAAGCGAATAAGGATTGAATCAGAGGAAAACTATGATGTTGAGATAGACGGCGAGCTTGGACTCACAACGCCTATCGAATACAGCATAATACCCGGCGCTCTCAAAGTAATCAGAATGGATTTGGATTAAGGAATGGAACAAAAGAGGAAAAATAGGAGTACGGGCTTTTTCAGAAGTAAGGGCTTTAGATTTGTAATATTGCCCTTTATTGCCGCTGCGCTCATTTTTGGGGTCATAGCATTTATCAAATCGACAATGAATGCAGGAAAGCTAACCGATTTTTCCCGTATGACGGAGGATAACTGCATCTATAACGGAAGCGGTATGTTCTGTTACAGCGGCGGTTATCTTAAATACTACGATCTCAAGAACCGAAAGAATGATTATGAGAGCTTTATCGGTATAGATGAAAACGGGCTTAATTTCGCCTGCGGAAGCGAAATTGAGCTCATCTATACCGGCGGAAGCATTTATTTTGTCGGTTCAAAACGCATTGTTGATATATCGGAAGGGATAGTCAAGGAATGTAAATGCGGCAGGAACTATGCCGCCGTTCTTATCGAGGGAGCTGACGGAGTATCAAGGATCGAAATGTATAATGCTTCGGGCGAAAAGATTTCGACGAGCGTCTTTGCATCCACCGTATTAACCAATTTCGGCTTTGAAAATGAATCAAGCTCCGCCTTTTATACCGCCGAGCTTTCCACCGCAGGAAAGGACGCAGCCATTACAATTACCACCTATGACCTTTCAAAAAACAGCAAAAATGGGGTTATTTCCGTTTACGGAATGCTGGTGGACGATGTAATCTTTACAGAAAAGAGCATTTTTGTAGTCGGAACCAAGCATTTGATTCGTTATGACAGAAAGACCAATAAGGAAGTCTATCGCGTGCTTATATACGGATACGAATGTCAAAGCGTTTCAGAGAATAAGAAGGGAAAACAGGTATTTGCGCTTGTCGAAGAGGGAAATGATAATCCAAAGTATGTTAAGATGCTGACGGTGAGCGAAACCGAGAGCGCAAACCCACTCGTTAGGGTGATAGCCCTTCCGGATAATGCCATTTATTTTGCCTCGATGAACGGCCTGCTGTATGTTGTGAACGATACCTCAGTTCACAGATACGATGCTTCGGGCGAGGTCGATGAGTATACGCTGTTTAATATAAATGTAAGCTTTGCCAAAAAACTTGATGATAACAGGCTTTTAATTAAGGCAGGCGGAAGCTGGAATATCTTTACGATAAAATAAATAATTAGGGGAAAGGAGAATGCTATTATGATTACATTGGTAATCTTTCTGTGCCTTGCACTGTATGTATGCTCGGGGCTGTATAAGGGCTTTATTTGGAATTTAGCTGTGCTCTGTTCAAGCCTTATTTCATGCGTATTGGCTTTTGCATTGATGATACCGTTAGCGAATCTAATTCGCTCCAACGAAAGTATTTATGATGCTATGCTTAGCTATACCGAGGGCGCAGAACACATTTATGACGTCGAGCTTCGTAAGCTGACAGTCGATGAAATAACTGCGGAGCAGCTTGACGATATTATGGAAAAAACGGATCTTGTTTTTCCGTTCGGTCAGCGCGTGCGCAAAAATATTGAGCTTAAGCGTTTTGAAAATGAAGGAATAACGACCCTTGGAGAATATTTCAATGAGAGTATGGTAAGGGTAATTATTAATATTATTTCCTTCTTGTTGATTTATTTGGTTTGCAGGGTTATTTCAACATTTTTGATATGCTGGTACGACTATACATTCAAATTTAAGAAGCTCAGAAAATTTGACTGGCTCGTTGGCGGCGGAATAGGGCTTCTCAGAGGAATTTTGGGGCTCAGCATCATCTTTATGCTTATCCCGATAGTGCTGACTGTCCTTGATTTCGATGTTATCAGGGAGATGTTTGAGGAAAACATTTTTGCATCATTCTTCCATAAGTCCAACCTGCTGCTCAGGCTCATACCCGGAAAATGATTTCCGATGAGCTGATAACAAAAAATTTGCTTGCGTCAAATGAACGAATTGACGACCTGAACTATAAGGGCATGGTTCTGATCCAGAGTGGGGACAGCTTCCGCTTCGGAACGGATTCCGTGCTCCTTTCGGGCTTTGTAAGGGCTTCAAAGAACGATCACATCATCGATCTTGGCGCAGGCAGCGGAGTTTTGAGCGTGCTTATTCATGCGCGCACTCACTGCAAGGTCACTGCGGTTGAGGTTGACAAGCTCCAATGCGGCAGGCTTGTACGAAGTGCTGAGCTTAACGGTATTTCTGAATACTTGGATATTGTAAACGCCGACTATATCAAGAACACCGATTCTTTGGGCAGAGGCAGATATTCCTGTGCCGTTTGCAATCCTCCGTATTTTCGCACGGACTGCGGGCCTGTTTCAAACAGGGCAGGGGCAACGCATGAAGAATGTGCGGATATTTACAGCATTGCAAGGGCAGCATCAGACCTTATCAAGTTTGGAGGCAAGCTCTTCCTTTGCTTTCCTTCACAAAGGCTGGCTGAAGCGATATGTGCGCTTAAGCAAGCGGATCTGGAGGTCAAAAGACTTCGTCCGGTATGCTCTACGCCATCAAAGCCTCCTTATCTCTGTCTTATAGAGGCAAAAAAGGGTGCAAAGCCCGGTATTATTTTTGATACCAACCTAATTATCTGTGATGAAAACGGCGAATACACCGCCGAAACGAGAAGAATCTATCATATTGACGGAGAAAACTAATGAGAGACAGAAGCTGCGCAATTGACAGCGTAAAAATGCAGGCGGAGATAGAACGCTGTATTCCCGAGGCAGATGAGCTTCAAAGGAAGAGATTTCTTCGCTATTATGAGCTGCTGGTCGAATGGAATGCAAAGATAAACCTTACTGCCATAACCGATCCCGAGGGTGTGGCTTCAAGGCATTTTGCCGACAGCCTTCTTGCACTGGAGCTGATTCCGCAGGGAGCAAGGCTCATTGATATTGGCACAGGCGCAGGCTTTCCCGGAATACCCCTGAAGATCATGAGGCCCGACATCGAATTGACCCTTCTTGATTCGCTGAATAAGCGCATTATCTTCCTGAATGAGGTGCTCAAAGACTTGGATATCGATGCCCGCACCCTTCATCTTCGAGCGGAGGACGGAGCAAAGGATCCGGAACTCAGAGGCCGGTTCGATATCGCCACTTCCCGCGCGGTCGCCGCTGTTTCCAAGATTGCCGGATGGACGCTTCCCTTCGTCAAAAAGGGCGGAGCATCGCTGATGTATAAGGGTCCTTCCGTGCAGGATGAGCTTACCGACGCGCAGAGTGTTCTAAAAAAGCTCAATGCTGATATTAAACTTATCCGCTTTGAACGCCCATGGGGAGAAAGGTGTATTCTCGTTGCGGAAAAACGGTGATAGTTGTTGTTTTTGAATAGTTTGATTCCACAAAATAACCACCCGAACAGTGTTCTAAGCAGCCTGATCGGGTGGTTTTGCCGTTGATTATTCGAAAATGCTATCTATTTATTCCCATTCTATCGCATCGATGCTCACAAGGTACTGTTCCATAAAGTCCATATAGTCGTCAACCATTCTCATAAGGTAGGTCTTGTACTTTTCGAACTTCTTGTTGACCTCGGCAAGCATACGCTCATAGATGACCTCTTCATCATAGACGTCATCGCCGATCTCATCGAGATAGGCGGAGTCAAGCCCTATAAGGACGGTAAGGATTGCATCCATATCCTCATCGTTCATAAAGTCAAAATCTCCGGCATTGCGGAATTTTTCGGTAATGAATTTTTTTGCTTCGTTGATGTCAAGTTCCATATAAAGCCTCCATTTTTTGCTGTTTTTTATCGCACTATATCAAACTCCACGCCCGGCAGCCTTGCGCTGAAACGGCTGTTGAAGCTGTTCTTCGATTCAACAGGCGAGGCACCGACGACGATGGTTTTGACGTTATGCTCATGCGCAAATGCTACAAGAGCATCCACGACATTGTTTTCACGAAGTATCGTAAGCTCTGCACCAGCATTTTTTGCAACGGTGAAAAGATAGTTAATTGCGTCGGCATCATTGTTGGAGCCAAGAAAGCTCTTTCCCTCCGGAACGCAGTGAACAACATAGAGCTTCTGATCCGGATTCAGCCTTGCTTTACCGTGAACTACCAGCCTTTCGCATGAACGCTGGCCTGTAACACATACCATGAGCGCCGGAGAGTGCTCCGTTTTTGACGCCTGTGCGCACGCAATATCGTTATTGAGTTTCTTCATTTACTGCTCACTTTCTCAGGTTTTACCCGAACGGAAGCGAATAAGATCTTCAAGCTTATCCGGTACTGTTATCGGCTGATAATTCCGAAGCTGTTCAATGACCTGATCCGGGGTCTCAGCGACGCTGAACAGATTAAGAAAATCACGATGGGTGAATCCATCCTCTACACAGCGATCGAACTGCGCAAGCAGGGCATCATAGTAACCGTCAAGATTTGCAATGATGATGGGGTCGTTGTGGTAGTTGAGCTGTTTCAGCGTCATGACCTCCATCAGCTCCTCTATCGTACCGTAGCCGCCGGGCAGGGCAACGTAGCCGGAGCAGAGAGCCTCCATCATTGCCTTTCTTTCGCCCATTGTCTTGGTTTCGATTCGTTCGCTGCATTCTTCATAATAGATTCCGGGTTTATTGAGCTTTTCCGGGATAACGCCGATGATCTCACCCTTTTCCGAATGCATTCCTCGGGCGCATGCCCCCATCAGTCCGCTCGTTCCGGCGCCGAATACCAGTGTGTACCCATTAATAGCCATCAGCCGGCCAAGCTCGTATGCAAAATCCTTGCATCGCTGTGGAATGCTGTCGCTTGACGCGCCGAACACGCTAATGCATTTATCCTTCTCTTTACTCATATTGTCAATACATTTTCCTTTCGCTTCATCACATTTCCTATTATACCATTTTATTTGTTAATTGGAAATGAATTTTTGGTGTAACAAATGAGCAAATCGTGTCATTTTTTGACTGATTCTGCAGAAGATCATTATGCTATGAGTATTTTTTCGACTGTATTTGTTTTGATTTCTTTGCATATGATTAGGAAAAATATGCAAATTAATGTGTTGACAATTGTCCTATACTCTGCTATCATACGCTCAAACAGAGTAGGTGACAGCGAGTTTCGCAAGTGTTGAGGATACAGGGAGTTGATCCTCAAACGAAAACTCAGCCGTGAATGAGCGTAAATTCCGTACAGGGCTGCGCTGATTCAGGAAGAGGTTGCTGTGCGGTCACCGCATCCCGCTGTTACAATTAAGGCGCTTTTGCGCCGTCGTAACAACGAATGCTCTAGTTAGGAGGATTCGATTTTTTTATGGAAACAAATCAAAAAACCCGTAAGCTCAGATCACGGGAAACCTTCACCAACCCATTCAACAAGCGATACTGGCAGCTTTCCCTCAAGGAATTTGCGAGCATCAAGACCCTTGCATTCGCGGCAATTATTCTTGCGATAAGGGTAGTTATCAAGCAGTTCAGGATCCCTATCGCGCCTCCGATGCTGTATCTTGGATTTGATTTTATGATCAATTCCGTCGGCTCGATGGTTTACGGCCCGATAGTTGCTCTTGCGGTCGGCGCTGTCAGCGATACCCTTGGCGCTATCCTGTTCCCGGTCGGTACCTACTTCTTCCCATTTATTCTGGTTGAGATGATGAGCGGCTTTGTCTTCGCTCTGTTCCTATATAGGCAGAAGATAACCACATGGCGTGTTGTACTCTCTCGCCTTGCCGTTGTTATCGTTTGCAATTTTATCATCAATCCGCTCATAATGACATGGTTCAACAAAGTATTCTTCCTTGCGCCGTATGAATTCATTACCATTGCAAGGGTCGCCAAGAATGCTGCCATGTTCCCGCTTGAATGCGTTATCCTCGTAATATGGCTCGGAGCGCTGAGCGCAGCGACCTATAAGCTCGGCTATACATATGTTAAGCCTGAAAAGCTTCAGATAAAGGCAAAGCATGTAGCTGCACTGATTCTTGCGGTCATATTGAGTGCTGCCGCTATCATTGGCTATGTTTTCTGGAAATGGGATACCGATTCCGTTACTGCCATAACCAAGGCGTATGGAGGCGAAGAAAAGATAGAAGTCGTCGTGCAGCGTAAAGAGGTGGATGGCAAGACATGGTATACCGGAACTATCACCACAGAGAACGGAAGGGAAATGACCCTGCACTATGACCCAAAGAATAAGATAATGCTTGAAGCAGGCGATGAGATAGTCGAACAGATCGCGGAATTTGCAAATATTGAGGATAAATCCGTGATCAAGGCATCAAGAATCAAGTTTTTCTTTACGGATGAGGGCGCAGCGGAGCCGCTTGGCTGGAGCTATACCTTCACCGATGAGGAAAGAGAAAAGCTTGGGCTTAATATCATCTCAATATTCTATGACGGCAACAGCCTTGATGCTGAAATATTGACCATAAGCGAACAGCAATGATTTTTTCCCGGCGGAATTGTTCCGCCGGGTTTTGATTTGCAATTAAGTTTTGGCGTTTCGCTATTGAAAAATTGTTCGCTTTGCTGTATACTGATTGGGAGCTGTTATTTGGCTCAGTACGAAAGTCAGGAGCAGAATATGAAACACACAAGAACAATCAATATCATTATTGCAATGCTTCTTTGCATTTCCGTGGTATTTGCCTGCTTTGGATGCAGCAGCAAGCCCGAATCGATGGGCAAGGATACCCCCGATACCAATGCACTCAAGGATTATCCCGAAGTTGTTGAATTCAATAAGTATAGCGTGATACCGGAGCTTTTGGGTACTCCCAAGGAGCTTATCGGAAGCGGCTATGTGCTTAAAAGCGGCATTGAGCATCATTATGAGACCTATCTTTCCTCCGAGAATCTCGATGTTAATTACAACGTCGGTTCCTTGGATATGCGTTATGAGATAGATCCGGCTGACAGGCTTTATATCGTCGGCGTGCGCGTCCGCACTCAGGACAAAACTATTGAAACCGTGAACGGAAAACGTGTCGTTACCTATATCTCCGATAAGCTCGTGCTGGGAATGAAAGTCGGAATTAACTATAAAGATGCTTGCAGGAACCTTGAAAGCTTCGGCTACAAGAAGCTCTATGAACAGCCCATAATTACCTCCGGCGTCGCAACCAGCCGTGAGATATCATACGGTAAGGGAATTATCGTCATTTCCATGGCGGTCGAGACCGGCGGAGATGTTTCAAGCTTCAACGCATGGATACCATATGATACTTCCAAGATCGAATCGATCTTTGATAATTCCAAGGTCCCGGCAAAGCTTGGCCTTATCTACAACTGCTACGGCAGCAGCGAGACGACCTTCACATTCCTGAAGAAGACTCAGGAGAATTCGGTTCGTGTTTATACCTCTGATGACGGCAGCACCGCTGTCATGCACGGCTATCCCGATGCCTATGATATGCTCATGTGTACTCAGGTAACATTTAGCAGCAGCAAATACAATGTTGACGGCGCAAAGGTTGGCATGACATTCAAGAAATGTATTGAGAAGCTGACTGCCGCAGGCTGGACGCTTCTGAAGGATGGAAGCACTCTCACCAAGGACTCTGTCACCTTAAAGCTCTTTGATGTTGAGACTCTGGAGTTTTCCGATAATCCCACCGTTATGGGCGAGGATGATAAGGTCGTTACCTATATTCGTTACTACCTGCCTTCACCCTCTCATTTCGATAGAGTAAATGCTTCTTCAAACACCGCAAACGATGATTCCTCCACAGCTGGTGGAAAGCAGTAATAAAGAAGCAGTAACCGTTAAATAGTTTGGCCCCCGGCATCGCCGGGGGCTTGGCTTAACTATATTGTGATCAGGTAGACAAGCAGCGCTATCTGCAATATGGCAAATAGTGGAAAAAACACCCTGAAGTACCAATGCTTCGTCTTGTGCCGGAAAGCGAACATGCCGAGCGTTGATCCTATGCCTCCGCCAAGTGCGGCGAACAGAAACAGGGTCGCTTCCTTTATCCTCCACTGATTATTCGCTGCGCGTTTTTTGTCCGCTCCCATTAAACAGAATCCGATGAGAGACATAACGATGTATGCAATTCCAAGGTATTTCCAAGCTTCCATTTTAATCCTCCGTATTTTTAGACAGCTCCAAGGCCAGTTTATACATTCTGTTTTTAGGTTTGTTCAGCAGATTTCCGGCAATTTCTGCCGCATCCCTGCATGAGCAGCCTGCATTGAGCAGCATTGTCAAGACTTCTGCGTCCCTGTCATCGTCCGGCCGTACGCTTTGATTATGGTCGATCACAAGTACGCATTCGCCCTTTGGCGGTGTTTCAATAAAGAGCTTTGCAAGGCTTTCGGCATCGCCGCGAACCGTTTCCTCAAAATATTTTGAGATCTCACGAACGAGCGCGCAGGTGAAGCTTCCGAGTGCATGCGCCAGTTCATTCAGCGTTTCTCCGACACGAAGAGGACTTTCGTACAGCACTATGGTCGCCCGGATGCTCTTAAGCTGTTCGATAGCCTGCTTTCTCTCCGCACCTGTTCTCGGCAGAAAGCCACAGAAGTAGAGCTTATCCGTCGGCAGTCCGGACATGACCCAAGCCGTCATTGCCGCCGTACCGCCGGGAAGCACCTCGTATTCGCCTCCGTGCTCTATGAAATAGCGAATAAGCCTTGAACCCGGGTCGGATACGCCCGGCATACCTGCATCGCTGATGTAGGCAATGGCTTTTCCGTTCGATACCTTGTTGAATATCTCTGCTGCGCGCTGCTCCTCATTGTGCTGATGACAGCTAAGCAGGGGTTTCTTTATGCCGAGTGCATTCATTAACTTAAGGCTGTTCCGCGTGTCCTCGCAATATACCTCGCTCACATACTCCAGCACTGCTTTTGCTCTCAGCGTGATGTCACCGAGATTTCCCAGCGGAGTAGGTACAAGGTACAGCTTTGGCTTCATCTCCGTGTGTTCCGATCCCATTTCTTCGATGTTTTCCATGTATTTTCCTTTATTGCTTGGAATATTTCGCTTTCAGCACGATTAGCAGCACGCTTATATCGGCAGGGGAGACCCCGGATATTCTGCTTGCCTGACCGATGTTCTGCGGTCTGAGCGCCGCAAGCTTCTGCCTTGCTTCAAGCCTTAGTCCATCAATATTGTAGTCCATATCCGCAGGCAGAAGGATCTCCTCCTGTTCCTTGAACCGTCTTATCTGCTCTTCCTGCTTTTCAATGTATCCTGCATATTTGATTCCAACCTCGGCTTCCCATGAGGCAGGGCAGGGGGCTATTCCTTCAAGCTCTTCGGAATAAAGGCTGAACAGCTCTCGATAGCCGATATTGCTTCTTTTGATGAGCTCAGACAGCTTTGTAGGAACCCTTATCGGAGTTTCGCCGTGTTCCGCCAGCATTTGGTTGAGTTCTTCGCCGGGTTGCACCCTCTTTTCGAGCAGGCTTCGTATCAGGCTTATGCTTTGTTTCTTTTCTTCAAGCCTTTTCAGCCTTTCTTCGGATATCAGGCCCGTTCTTATTCCAAGCTCCGTCAACCGAAGATCCGCATTATCATGTCTCAGCATCAATCTGTATTCCGCTCGGCTCGTCATCATGCGATACGGCTCGTTTGTACCCTTTATCACTAGGTCGTCAATTAGAACTCCGATGTAAGCGTCGCTCCGTTTGAGTGTGAAGGGCGGTTCGCCTTTCACATACAGTCCGGCGTTGATTCCGGCAATAAGCCCCTGCGCCGCCGCTTCCTCATAGCCGCTCGATCCGTTGAGCTGGCCTGCGAAATACAGTCCCTTTATGCGTTTTGAACCCAGGCTTAGGTCAAGCTCGGTTGGGTCGATGCAGTCATATTCGATTGCGTAACCATAACGCGTTATCTCGCAGTTTTCAAGACCCTCTATGCTCCTGAGTGCGTCACGCTGTATGTCCTTGGGAAGGCTCGTGGAGAAACCCTGTACATACATCTCGTCTGTTGAATTTCCTTCCGGTTCAATGAAAAGCTGATGCCTTGGCTTATCGCTGAATCTAACGAGCTTATCCTCTATCGATGGACAGTAGCGTGTGGGGGAGGCGTGTATTTTGCCGCTGTACATCGGCGATCGGGAGAGATTATCGAGGATTATTCCATGGGTTTTTTCGTTCGTATATAAGAGATAGCAGGGGAGCTGTTCGGTCGCTACTTCATCGGTTAAGAATGAGAACGGTTGGATAGGTTCGTCTCCTCGCTGTATTTCTAATTTTGAATAGTCAATGCTTTTGCCGGAGATCCTTGGCGGAGTCCCCGTCTTAAATCTTCTAAGCTCAAATCCAAGCTCACGCAGAGAATCGGACAGGCCTCTCGCATTCGTAAGTCCGGATGGGCCCTGTTCCCTTGTGAGCGAGCCGACATGAACCCTGCTGTCAAGGTATACGCCGGAGCACAGCACTGCCGCACGGCATGCATATTCCATGCCGCCTGCACAGATTATGCCTGTCACCTTGGCATTTTCGGTTACTATTTTGACGCATTCGTCCTGAAGAAGGTCAAGGTTCTCCGTGCTTTCCAGTACAGCTTTCATGCGTTCATGGTAGCGTGCTTTGTCGATTTGAGCCCTTGGTGAATGTACTGCAGGGCCTTTCCCAAGGTTAAGCATACGCATTTGGAGCATGGTTTCGTCCGTCGCAATGCCCATTTCGCCGCCCAATGCGTCAATTTCGCGCACCAAATGCCCCTTGCTCGTACCGCCTATTGCCGGATTGCATGCACAGAGAGCGACCGCATCAAGGTTCAGGCTCAGGCAAAGGGTTTTATTGCCCATTCTTGCGTTCGCCAGCGCTGCTTCCACTCCTGCATGACCTGCGCCGACGACAATAACATCATAGTATTTCATGGCTATAATCGGGAATCCGCTGAATTTAATTCGAATTCCGCATCATTTTCTATCTTAATTCCGCTCAGATAGGAGAGGACTTCCATCACCTTCGGGAATTCTATATCTGTGGCTGCAAGGTGCAGTCCGGTCTTATTGCTTCGATTCAATATCCTGTCCCCGTATTTATCGTCCCCGACGATTGGCGTTCCGATATGAGCGAAGCTTGCCCTTATCTGATGTGTTCGACCTGTAACCAGCTCTATTTCTACGATGCTTCGCGAAGAGTTTGAGCCGATCACACGATAATCGCTTATCATCTCCACCGAGTCGGGAACCGGATTATCGTAGACGGTGACCTTTGCGCTTTGGCTGTCCTTAACGGCATAGAGCTTAAGCCGTCCTACGGGTTTCTCCGGGACTCCAAACAGTTCCGCATGATAGGTTTTTCTTATCGCGCGCTGTTTTATAAGCCTTAGCAGCTCCTGCTCCGCTTTTCTGTTCCGCGCAAAGAGGACTAACCCCGAAGTCAGCACATCAAGCCTGTGGACAGGATATATCTCGTTTGTATTGAGAGCGCAGCAAAGCATGCTTTCGACGCTTGCTTCACTGTTGTCAATATTCTCAACATCTGCCTGTGCGCACGCGATTCCTGCACGCTTATTTACAACGATGATATTTTCATCGACATAGCGCAGTCTGATTCCCCAGCCGAGCGCCGCGACCTCGTCCTTGAATTGATCCCACGCGCCTCCTCTTGGGAAGCTCATGAATCTCATTTCTGTTTTCAGCGTCGGATGCTCGATGGTCAGGCTGTAAGCATACAGCGCAATCTGCTGTCCTGCCCTTGCATTGGGGTTATAGCGTTGATCGCCGTAGATTGGACAGCCTGCGTTTTTAAGCTGTACACGGATTTGGTGATGCCTTCCGCTATGCAGACTTATGTCCATAAGGCCAAGCCCATTTTTTCTTGTAACACAAGCATAATTCAAGCTTGCTTCTTTTGCGCCGGGCGTTCCTTCGGGAACGACTGCGGCCGTATTGCTGTCCTCGTTTCTTATGAGATAGTCCTTCAGATATCCATAGTCCCGTGGATTTCCTGTGACAATTGCAGCGTATTGTTTTTTCGTCGTCCGCTTTTTGAAGCTCTCCGTCAGCCTTGCCGCCGCCTTGCTTGTCCTTGCGAATACGATAACGCCGCCAACCGGACGGTCGAGACGATGAACAAGCCCAAGAAAAACATCCCCGGGTTTGTTGTATTTATCCTTTATGTATTCCTTGGCAAGCGTGAGAAGGTCGATATCCCCCGATGAATCCGCCTGAACGGGCATATTCTCGGGCTTTTCACACACAAGGAGGTGATTATCCTCATAAATTACCCTTAGTTTCATGCTTTAGGCTCTTTGTACCAGCGCGCCGTGCATCCGCAGGGCAGCACAAGCTCGTTGTTGCTTATCGGTATTCCTATCTCCTGCGCATCTATCCTTCCTCCGCGTCTTCCGGAGGCGAGCTTCAGCACATTCCGCAGAACAGCAGGCGCAAGACCTGTGGTATATGAATTGATGATGAAAAATCCTGCGTCATCGCTTAATAGATCCATACATTCGCTGACAAGCGGATACAGTCCGCTTTCTATTCGCCACATCTCTCCGTCCGGCCCCCTGCCGTAGCTGGGAGGGTCCATGAGTATGCCTTCATAACTGCGCCCTCGGCGTTTTTCACGCTGTACGAATTTCATTACATCGTCAACAATAAACCTGACCGGTCTGTCTGCAAGTCCCGACTCCGCCAGATTGTTCTTTGCCCATGCTACCATTCCCTTGGCTGCATCCACATGTACGACTTCGGCTCCTGCTGCCGCCAGTGCGCAGCTCGCAGCGCCGGTGTAGGCGAATAGGTTCAGCGCTCGGAACGGTCTGTTGGTCACTCTGCGGTGCTTTTCAACCGCTTCTCGCATAAAATCCCAGTTTACCGCCTGCTCGGGGAATAAACCCGTGTGCTTAAAGCCTGTGGGACGGACGATGAACCTGAGATCCCTGTATGATATTGTCCAGCTTTCGGGCAGCTGTTTATAGTAATTCCAGCTTCCGCCGCCTGAATTGGAGCGGATATAGTGAGCGTCAACGTGACCGGGCTGCTTCATCGGCCAAATCGCCTGCGGATCGGGGCGCAGCAGCACCACATCTCCCCAGCGTTCCAGCTTTTCATCGTTTCCTGCGTCGATTATCTCGTAATCCAGCCAATTATCTGCCAAATACATATCAGTTCTCCGCCATCAGCATGTCAAACAGGCCCATAAGGCCTTCTTTGGTGTAGTATTCAATGACTATCTTGCCCTTTTCCTCGTCGCCCTTTAGGCTAACCTTTGTACCGAATCTCTCTGCAAGCCTCTCCTGTGCGCTGAGCATATCGCCGCTCATGCGCGTCCTTGTTCTTTCCCTGCGTTTGGGCGCATCTTCGCTCTCTTCTTCCTGCGTTTTTTTAACAAGAATTTCTGTTTCTCGTACGGAAAGCTTATTATTTACAATAAATTCCGCAAGCTCTGCAGCCTTTGCTTCATCGTTCAAGCCTGCCAGTGCCCTTGCGTGTCCTGCACTCAATGTTCCGCTTTTGACTAGAGATTGGACCCTGTCCGGCAGCGACAGCAGACGGAGCGCATTCGCTATCGCCGGCCTGCTCTTGCCGAGCCTCGACGCTATCTCTTCCTGTGTCAGTTCATATTCGGTCATCAGCTCACGAATGGCCGCCGCTTCTTCTATTGGGTTCAAATCGACCCTCTGAAGATTCTCAATAAGAGCGACCTCCTGTATTTCGCGTTCGCTCAGGTCTTTTATTATAGCCGGTATCTCCGTAAGCCCTGCTAACTTTGCGGCTCGAAATCTTCTTTCGCCTGCGATGATTTTATAACGATTTCCTATCTTTTTGAGCAGAATAGGCTGCACGATGCCGTGCGTTTTGATGCTTTCGGACAGCTCTGCAAGCTTATCGTCATCGAATGATGTCCTTGGCTGAGCCGTGTTATTGTCTATAAGATTGATAGAGATATTGCGAATGGTGTCGCTCACCGTATCGTTATAGCTGCCAAGCAGTGCGTCAAGTCCGCGTCCAAGTGCCATAATTACTCGCCTCCATTCACAAATTCACCGTTATCGGCTGCAACAAGCTCTTCTGCAAGGCTTCTATAAGCCTTGGAGGCAGAGCATCTTGAATCGTAAAGCGTTATCGGAAGTCCAAAGCTCGGTGCTTCGCCAAGCCTTACCGAACGGGGGATAATGGTCTCATAGACCTTGTTGCCGAAGAATTTCTTGACTTCTTCGACCACCTGATTGGACAGCTTCGTTCTTGCATCGTACATGGTCATGACAACGCCTTCGACCTCCAATTCCGGGTTCAGATTCTGCTTGACGAGCTTTACGGTGTTCATAAGCTGTGAAAGACCCTCGAGCGCATAGTATTCGCATTGGATTGGTACGAGAAGGGTGTCGGCGGCATTGAGAGCATTCAGCGTTAAAAGCCCAAGCGAGGGAGGACAGTCTACGAAGATGTAATCGTACATATGCAGTACACACCTTAGCGCGGATTTCAGCTTCTGCTCACGCGCCATCATGCTCACCAGCTCAACCTCTGCACCTGCCAGTTCTATTCTTGAAGGAATGATGTGCAAAGTGGGGATCTTCGTCCTCAATATGGTCTTTTCAGTTGCTACTCCGTTTACGAGTGCGTCATAGACGCTGTATTTACACTTAGTTTTGTCAATTCCGATTCCGCTTGTAGCGTTCCCCTGGGGGTCAACATCGACAAGCAGTACGTTCTTTCCTTGCTGTGCTATGCAGGATGATAGGTTTACCGCGGTCGTGGTCTTTCCCACTCCGCCCTTTTGGTTAGCGATTACAATTATTCTTGCCATCTTATGCTCACTTTCCCAACCCAAAGAGGTACTTTTTGATTTAACTTTATCATTATACACTAAAAGAACGGTTATTGCAACGCAATAACCGCTTAATTTTGCATTGATTGTTTCACGTGAAACAATTCCTATCGAATTATCGAACCAAGGCCGTCATCTGTCTTTCCAACACAGCAGGGTACCAGATCGGTGATGTTCTCTCTAAAGCAATATTCGACATCTGCGCGATAATTCTCGCCCAAGCTCATAAGCCGTTTACAGTGAAGCGTGCTTTTCAAATCGAATTCTCCCTTACTGAACTGTTTATACATCTCCATTGAGATGATTGCGCTGTCGGTAGGAGCGACGTCGATTGCAAGGCTCGCAATGTCTGAAACAATAGCGCCGGCAGTAACAACATCGTCTGCTGATACTTCACCGTTCGTTCCGGAACATATTATAAGGATATCCCGACCGAAGGAAACCGCATCCCTTGCGGCGGCAAAGTGATTGATGTGAGCCGCTATAAGGGTTCTGTATGCTCCCATAATCCCTGAAATCGCCCTTGCGCCGTTGGTGGTTGACATTATTGCAGTTTTACCGGAAACGGTATTCACATCATATTGCAGAGGCGAATTACCGACGTCGTAGCCATCGATGGGGAGGGCGTATCTTTCGCCGCCCAACACGCAGTTTGCTCTTCCGAGCCGTTCGGCATAGTTCCTTGCCTCATCAACGCCGGCAAAGACCACAACACTGCTTGCTCCATTTGCAAGTGCGGTAACAATGCAAGAAGTGCAGCGAAGCACGTCGATAAGAAGTACAACCGAACCGTTCATTTTCTCATCTGGAATATTATTGCTGAAATTGACAACATCTACTTTCATTAGCTTGTCCTCCTTATTACATGAGTATTATTGCACCGCATCCATCGGTTGTCAAGCCCCGTCACTACATGATTTTCACCAGCAGAATTGCCGCAGCCACCCCAATTATGCCGCTAATCAGTGCAGCAGGCAGCACATACCTGCTCTTCTTGATGCCGACACTGCCACAGTACAGCGCAAGGGTATAGAAAATTGTTTCCGTTGAGCCGACAACAGTCGAAGCTGCTCTTCCGATAAAGCTGTCAGCGCCATGGACAAGAAGAGTGTCCTGCAATAGCGCAAGGCTTGCACTTCCGGAAAACGGTCGCAGCACTATAAGCGTTATAAGCTCGGCAGGGATACCCATCCTCTTGAGAACGGGAGCAAGGAGCTTCGATAAAGCGTCCATTGCGCCGGAGCTGCGAAAAAGGTTGATAGCGACGAGCATTGCGGAGAGATATGGAAGAATCTTGATTATCGTCGGAACTGCTTCAGATGCGCCCTCGGCAAATGCTTCATAAGGATTAATCTTCTTGGCATGCGCATACACGAAGAGAGCTGCGATCAATACAAGCATAACTATGTCAACGGCTGCCATGCGTTTTTCTCCTTGAAAAGAGCTTACATAGAAGGATTGCGCTGATCGCGGAAATTACGGATGAAAGGAATGTAGGAAGGACAATGGAATTGGGAGCTGATGAACCGCACGCCGCGCGGATGGCGAGAACCCCGGTAGGAAGAAGTTCAATAGCTGAAGCGTTGAGAGCAAGGAACATGCAAATATTATCGGAGGCAATTCCGTCTTTAGTCAAACGCGGATCGGCAAGGCTTAGTCGCTTCATCGCTTCAAGACCGAATGGGGTTGCAGCATTTCCAAGCCCGAAGAAATTAGCAGCTAGATTAAGTGTGACCGGCGCAGAGGCGTCGCCGCAGTTAGGCATCAGCTTTCGAAGGGGCCGTTCAGTTAGCAGTGCAAGCTTATCTATCAGCCCTGCACGCTTTGCAACATTCATTATGCCGAGCCACAAAAGATAGGAACCTGCGAGCGACAGCATAAGCTCCACGGCAGAATTGCAGCCCTGCAGCATCCAGCCCAGCGCTTCCGAGGCGTTCCCTCCGGTGATGGAGAAGGCGAAGCCCAATATCAGCATTATTGTGATAACATATCCAAGCATGTAAAAGCATATGCCAAAAACCAATGAAAAATGAAGGGAGTGTTTCACGTGAAACACTCCCGGAACATGCCAACGGGTCAAGCCTTTAATACGGATGCGATGTAGTTTTCAAGCATGACCAGCTCATCCGAGGTGACGCTTCGGGAGCTCTTTCCCTGTGCGAAGGTGGGACTGCCGCCGCCCTTGCCGTCCAAAGCAGCGTTGACAGCGGAGCACAGGTCGCGCATGCTGAGCTTCACACCGGGTGAACACACCATGCGATATTCGGTACCGCCTGCACCCTTACAAAAGAGGAGCGCAACGAGAGGGGATTCGGATTTTTCGAGCAAGCGATCGGACAGCGGCTTAAGATCGGAAGCCGTGAGAGAATCAAATAGCTTAACGATGCAGAGGGTAGAACTGACGAGCCGTGCGTCGGAAAGCAGCGTACAAGCAAGAAGCTCTGAAATGAGCAGGGATTTCGATTTTATCTCCTGTCTTGCGGAGCTAAGGTCGGACTGGAGCTTCGAAACTGCAGTCGGAAGCTCAGCGGCGGAGGTGGAGAATCTCCGCGCAAGGGAGGTCAAAATCCGATGTTCATCGATTGAATGGCGAATTGCGCGTTCATGACAGGAGAAGAACAGGCGTATTCCGCCCTTGTATTTCTGGGCATCGGTGATAAGAATAGCACCGACAGAGCCTGTGGAAGCAAAATGTGTTCCGCAGCAGGTGCAGGAGTCGATGCTGCCTCCGTCGATATAGACAATGCGAACATCCTCGGTAGTATCGCTGAGCTTATCGGCAAGCTTTCTGAGTGGGAGAGCGCCAGCTTCTGTCCCGCTGACGGTTTGAAAGGTTATCGGAAGATCAGCCTGCACGGCAGCGTTTGCGGCAAGTTGGAGGCGGATAAGCTCGGCTTCATCGAGAAACCTATCCAGGTCAATGGTGCAATAGTCCTTCGCCATATGGAATCCAACGTTATGCGCGCCGAATAGCTTGAAGGCAAGGCCGGAAAGGATGTGTTCTCCGGTATGCTGTGCCGTATGGTCAAGCCGGGCAGGAACGTCAAGGCGTACGGTAACCGCCTTACCGATCTCAAAGGGAGCATTACAGTAGTGAAGTATCCGGCCATCAACGATGCCGGCACGAAGGACTTCTGATTCGTCAATGAAGCCCGTATCTGAAAGCTGGCCTCCGCTTTCGGGAAAGATAACGGTCCTGTCAAGAACAATTGCGAAAGCATTGTCACATTTAATGCAATCAAGAACGGTGGCAGAGCATTCGCTTAGCATGGGATGCTGATAATAAAGCTCCATAAGCGCCTCAATTCACGCGAATGACGAAGACCATCGGAGTAAGCCCTCCGGCCTCGGTGCGTTCAGTCTTTAGAATCTCAAGATTTGAATGCGTACGGATCAGGTTCTTGAGCAGGGTAAACTCCATTGTGTAAAGCACGGCAACACCGCCCTTTTTTACAAGCAGGGGAAGCCTGTCAAGCAGTCCGGTATAGAGCCTTGCGCAGCTTGAGTGATTTCCGACGCGGTTTCCGAAGGGAAGATTGCAGATGAGCTCATCATATGGGCGTTTACTCTCAAATCTGAGAATATCGTTGCAGATGAATTTAGCGTGGGTGATACCGTGCAAATATGCGGCATCGGCGTTGATACGCGCGGCATCAATGGCGGCATGAGCGATATCGACGCCGGTGAGCGAAGCACACGGAGCAATGAGCCCCCTCTCAAACAGCAGAGTGCCGGAGCCGCAGCATGGGTCGATGACCCTGGCATTCAGAGTGAGATAATCGGAAGCAAGCCTCAGTACCGCAGCGGCGGTGGAGGGATTCATGGAAGCGGCAATGGTCTGTTTGCGATAGAAAAATCGTTCGTCCTTAACAGTAAACAGCTTGAGATAAAGCCTTGATGCATTTCCGGCAGGGACTATACGAAGCTCGATCTCGTAATCGGAAGGGGCGTTGACGATGCGATCATCGTCAATAAGGTCACGAACGGCACGTTTATAGGTGGTGCGTTCTAAATTGCCGTCAATATCAACCATATCGCCGTCGATCTCAATACGATAGCGATAGGGCGGATCGCCGGCATGCGTGGCGCGCATGAAATCAAGAATGAAGGATTTGGCTATCGAAGCAACGGTTTCAGGCTTAAGGCTGATGCCCTTAGCGATGGTGAACAGAGCCTCCGAAAAACAGCGAGCTTCAAATAGTGCGGAATAGTCATCGGTTTTTACATTGACGCTGCTGCGCCTGACATCAAGAACGGAAAAACCAAGCTCCTCGAGTTCCTCTTTGAGCTGTTCGCTAAGGCGGTCGGGAGCAGAAAGCTCGATATCATACGGCTTATCCAAGCCTCGGAAGGTGTGCTTTTCGTGCCTCATTGCGGTGACACGTGCCAATCGAAGCGCCTCACATTCCTCATCATAGTGCTTTATCTCGGTCTCATCGGCAGGCGGAATGGGCGAATATGCATCAAGGGTCTTCTGGGCGGTCTCACCGCCAATCAAGCCAAGCGAGAGAATGATAGAAGGTCGGACATAGCGCTGGGGTTCGGTAATCAGGCGAGAGGCAAGGAGCTCAGCGTCATCTTCAGAGCGGCTGAGCTGACCCAATAGCCTTGCGGCATTGCGGCGAAGCTTCGGCGACTCGGCATCGAGGTACCGCCGAACTGCGGGAAGGATCTCCGGATCGGAACTAAGCCTTATCAGCAAAGAACGGGTTTTAACAAGGCGTACGAGAAGTGCAGAGCCAATACCCTGTTCAATAAAGAGTGCGGCGGTATCATCGAGCAGCGAGTTTTTGTCGATATGAGGGTTGTTTGCAAGAAGAGAAGGGCCGTTTTCCTTTTCAAGCTCACTTATGATGATTTCTCTGTCGAGTTTCTTTAACATAAATCACTCCGTATGTTAATGTTTTTCGCGGCGAAGTCTGTTAAGCGCCGCTTGATAGTGTTCGGGAAGATCGGCGTGAAAGCTCATCCATTCATGGGTCCTCGGATGGCGAAGCTTAAGTTCGCAAGCATGAAGCGCCTGACCATGAAAGCCAAGACTGTTCCTGCCGCTCGAATAAACGTCATCGCCTACGAGAGGATGATTGATATACGCCATATGCACGCGGATCTGATGAGTACGCCCGGTCTCAAGCCTGACCTCGAGCAGGGTCATATCGCCATAGCGTTCAAGGACTCGATAGTGGGTGATTGCTTCCCGACCGTCGGAAACCACCGCCATACGCTTCCTGTCGGTACGGTGCCTGCCGATGAGTGCAGAAATAGTGCCGCTATCAACGGGAAAATTGCCAAGACAAAGGGCAATATATGTGCGTTGAACGCTGTGCGTTTTGAGCTCCTCGGAAAGAAAGCTGTGGGCAAAATCATTTTTTGCGATGACCAAAAGCCCGGAGGTATTCTTGTCAATGCGGTGAACGATCCCGGGGCGAAGCTCGCCTCCAATGCCGGAAAGATCCTTGATATGGTACATAAGGGCATTGACAAGGGTTCCGTTTGGGTTGCCTGCCGCAGGATGAACGACCATACCGACGGGCTTGTTTATCACGGCGATGTCGGCGTCCTGATAAACGATGTCAAGCGGAATGGGTTCGGCTGTCAGCTCGGTTTCATGGGTTTCGGGAAACCGAATCTCTATTGTATCGCCTTCGGAAAGCGGCGTTCGCGGCTTGATAGTCCTTCCGTTCACGGTGATGAAGCCGTCGGAGATAAGCCTTTGAACAGCAGAGCGTGAAAACTCGGTATGCTCGGCGATATAACTGTCAGCACGAGCGGCATTTTCGGCTGTCAAAAATAAGCTTTCGTCGGTGTCGCCGTCAAGCTCATCGTCAGCGTCGTCAATGCCGGGGATGCCAGGTGTTTCATCATTCGGCATTGGAAACTTCTTTCTCGTTGTCGGATTTATTGGATATTTTATCATTGGAATCGATCTGCCTGATGAAATCCTTTCCCGGCTTTGTAAGGAGAAGCGAAACGGCAAGCAGAACGGCGCCGATGGTTACACAGCAGTCCGCAATATTGAATACAGGGAATTCGATGAAATCAAAAGCGATAAAATCCCTGACATAACCGAGGAAAATACGGTCAATAAGATTGCCTATCGCTCCCGAAAGAATGACGGTAAGGGCAACCTTGGAAAGCTTAGGAAGCAATTTCCTGTAACGCACGAGAAGAAAAACGAGGAAAGCGGCAAGGATCAGCGTAACGATGATGAAATAGACCCTTGCGTTGGGCAAAAGTCCCCATGCCATACCGGTATTCTCTCGGTATTCAAAGCGGATAAAGTTGGGGATAAAGGACTGCACTGCGCCCACCTGCCCAAGCATATTGACGGCAAGCGATTTGGAAAGCTGGTCCATAGCGATGAAAAAAATAAAAATCCCAGAAAGAATGTAGACCATTAGTAGCTCCTTCGATAAAAATTCATAATAATAATACAACAATTCATTGTGAAAAGCAAGCAGAAGAAAGTTGAATGAAAAGGGAGGCATTGACGCCTCCCAAAATCACTGACAGCGATTATTTGCCGGTAAGCAGATACTCGATTGCGCGGTTGAGCTGCGCATCCTCGCTTCTGTATTCGTTGAGCAGGGTATAGGGACTGATGCCCTGAAGCTCCGCAGGCTGTTGAACCTCGATATCAGGAGTGAGCCCGATACCATGTATGAGCTTGCCGCTGGGCGTCCGATAGGCGTCCGTGGTGAGCTTTATCATTCCCCTTCCGACGCCAAGCGACCATGAAGTCTGCACGATACCCTTGCCAAAGGTGGTGGTACCGATGAGCGGAGCGGCATTATTGTCCTGGATTGCGCCGGAGAATACCTCGCTTGCGGAGGCTGAACCCTCGTTAACAAGCACGACATAGGGGATCTCGAGCTTCTGCTTGTCGTCGGAACGGTATTCTTCGGGAGGGTCGACCAGCTGTCCTTCCAGCGTAGTGATAAGGCAGTCGGGAAGAACTCTGTCGGCGATCTTGATAACGGTGTCGAGACCGCCGCCGGGATTATTGCGGATATCGATGATGAGGGAAGTAATACCGTCATCGAGCAGAGCCTGAAGCTGCGAATTGAATGCGGTGGCAGCATCGCCGGTGAACTCTTCTATACAGATATAGCCGATACCGTTGTCAAGCCGTTCAGAGAAAACACGGGAAACGACAACGTCGCCGCGAACTACATCGAAGGTCTGAGAGCTTTCTCCTCTCAAAACGGTGAGAGAAGCGACAGAACCATCTTCGCCAATAAGCAAATCCGCCGCATCGTCAAGACTGACACCGGCAAGGGAGGTTCCGTTGACATGGGTAATGATATCGCCGTCACGCACGCCGGCGTTGTATGCAGGGTTGCCGGTATAGGCGCGGCTTACAAGGAGGCCCCTTCCCTCGGGATCTCCGGTGACCAAAACGCCGATGCCCTTATAGTTGCCGTTGAGGTTGTCGTAGTATGCATCGTAGCCCTCATCCGTAAAGTATTCGGCATAGCGGTCGCCGGTCGAGGCGATAACGGCGTCCGCAGCAGCCTTGAGCATTGTGTCAACATCCGGCTTTTCGTCTTGGAAATAATAGTACTTATCGATACTTTCCATCAGATCGGAAATAATGCTTGCATCGTATTTATCGCCGGGAAGCGAAACGGAGCTCAGCAAAACTACAGTTAGAAACGAGCCGACAAGAAGGCTGACTATCATCAAAATCGCAATCTGATAACCCTTAATGCCTCCGCCCTGCTTCTTCGGAGAAGCGACGGAGTAGGTCGGCGCATTCTGTTGCTTTGGCGTCTGATTTCCCATGTAATAATCCATATTCACTACCACGCCTTTGATTATAAAGGCTTCCTTTCTTCCGATTTAGTCATTATTCATCAAAATTGAAATCATTAATATTAAGCGCTGTCGGGTCGCATTCGCCGCACCTGACTCCGCCGGTCTGACGGGGAGGAAGCTTCATCCTGTCCCACATGCCGTATTTATGCGTATCGGCAATAGCTTTCATCAGCCTTGTTTCCACATCGGGAACTATCCTTCGGAAATCCTGAAGCAGATTCTTCATGTCCTCACGCTTTGTGCTGCCTGCAACGGGGCAGTTGGCAGGTATCACCGGAAGCTCAAGCCTTCTTGCGGCGTTGATAGCGTCCTTCTCCGGGTAGAAAACAAGGGGACGAATGACGGTCACTCCTGTCCTTCCAAGATAGGTAATGGGCGCAAAGGTATTGAGCCTCGCTTCGTAGAAAAGGCTCAGAAGGAAGGTCTCCAGCACATCTTCGCGGTTGTGCCCGAGCGCCACAAGGTTGCAGCCCTTGGCAACGGCAATATCGTTGAGCGCACCTCTGCGCATCTTGGCGCACATGGCGCAGGGGCTTTTCTCCTTTCGGATATTAAAAACAACATCGCCTATATCGGTCTTTTTGACCTCAAAGTCAATATCATGCTCGCGTGCAAAGGCCTCGATACCGCTCGTGTCCTGTTCTACAATACCGAGGTCAAGCATAACGGCACAAAGCTCATATTTCTTCTTGGAGAACATCTGATACAGCTTAAGCCCATACATGAGCAAAAGACTGTCCTTGCCCCCGCTGACGCCGACACAAATCCTGTCGCCGTCCTGTATCATTCCGTATTTTTCATCGGCTCGCCTAATGCAGCCAAGAACCTGTTTCATTTAAGTTGCCCATTCTATATAGATTTCTGATAATTATACAACAACAGAGGATTTTTGTATAGCAAAAATCAGCGTTTGCGCTGCAGCAGCCGTGCAACCAGGGGCCTGTGTACAACCATGGCGGCTTTTGGACAGAACTCCTGGCAGCAGAAGCAGCGTATGCACTTTTTCCTGTCGATATGCGGTTTGCACTTTACCATCGTTATCGCATGGGCAGGGCATAGTCCGGCGCATTTTCTGCAGCCGATACAGAGATTTTTCTTTGGCATTGGCTTGTTGGTAAAGCAGGATTCTATAAACCGCTGGGTGATAAGGAACTTGGTTCCTCCCAAGAATTTGACCCCTTTGGGCGCGGAAACATCGAAATCGCGAACGCTGAGAGCTTCAACGCTGCCGCAAACGGGCAGCTCCCGATAGTCTGTCGGGATCAGTTTACGCTCTATTCCGGCGCGTATGGTCGGAACATCCATGGGATCGAGCCCTATGATATGCGCGGCTACCAGGTCAGCAGCGTGAGTGGTTCTTGCGGCGATGAGAACGCCGATCTTCTTGGGCGTTCCGGCTGTGGGTCCATTGCCCTCCATGCCTACAACGGCATCGACAAGTGTCAAACGGGGCTTGAAATGCTCGTTTATATCCACAAGCATGTTCGCAAAATCGTTCATGTCGGGGTATAGGTAATGCGTCTCCGGCTTTAGCATCCCCGGAATGACGCCGTAAAGATTCTTGACCGCGCCGCTCATACCAACCATGCCGTGGGATTTGAGCTTGCAGAAGTCTATCATCGCATCGCAATCGTCAATATAGCTCGTATAGGTGAGGCTCTTCATGGCAACACCGTCGATCTGCACTGTCTTTGAAGCCACGTTGCGGTTAAGCTCGGCGCCCAATTCCTCCGCACGGGTCATCTCGGTGGTGTTGTAGTTATGATTTAGCGCAGCGACTGTAAAAAAGCCCCCGGGACTATCGCCGATAACTGTCTTGGCGCCCAAAGCCGTAAGCCTCTTAACAAGCTCACAGATAAGCGCAGGATGTGTCGTTGCGGCTTCTTCGGGCTTCATAGCAGAAACCAGGTTGGCTTTGATGAGGATCCGCATGCCGGGCTTGACCCAATCAAGCCCATCGATGGCGGAAATAGCGGCATCCATGGCAGCGGCAACGGTTGCTTTCCCGTAGTCAAGACATGAAACGACGCTCGCATTATATTTTCCCATAATGACTCCGAATAAATTAGGGTTATGATATAGGTATATTTTAGCAGATTATGCGTTATTCGTCAATTATACACGCAGCACGGATCGTGTCAAGTTCTTCTGGGAGAAATCAAGCGCAGGAATCGAGTGGCCGGAGTTTGACGCAAGCTTTGAGCAGGACTGTCGTGCCGGTGAGCTTGCCGCAGGTCAGGCCGGCATCCTCGTTCTCGAAGACGCTCCAATCGTGATATCCGCCGAAGGCTTCCGCAATCTGCTTTTCGGCGTATTTGTTGTATATCTCAAGCCCGTTTCTCAGGGCGTTGTGATCCTTTGCGCGTTCCTTTCTGCTCCTTGAAACCCGGATATGCTCGGCGGTAACCCTGCCGCCGTTCTCGGTGAATATGCGGAGCATAGCCATCTTGCCGAGACCTTCTCTGCTCCACGCAAGAGGATTCCTTGAAAGCCTTTCGGAGAGAATGTGACTGATAAGCGGCTCGGTGCAGCTTCCGCAATGGCCTCCGTTCAGACGCTCGACGATAGAATCCCAGTTGTTCT
>OLGB01000086.1_pt1 | contig 132504 bp, 124 predicted proteins | sample 1605691 | NCBI WGS metagenome assembly OLGB01 (sample SAMEA3888925, study PRJEB22519) | human gut metagenome | biome: human gut; feature: human-associated habitat; material: faeces | place: Denmark | collected 2010 | reverse complement strand
ACACGGACAAACTGTTGGCGCAGTAAATCCATGTGGCTTTCGCAGAAATATGTTTTATACTTCTTAGTGGTTTGAAAAGTATAACATATTTCTGCCCTTTTGTCAATCCGTCCAGGCAATATTTCAGCCCGCCCGGATAGGACCCGCTTCGGGCAAAGCGGAGAAAGGTCAGAATTATGACTGGAAAAGCCATGAGGGACAACCCTCTTTTCATGCGAAATTCTTTCGCAACGACCGGCAAGTGGGGAATTCCGCTTGTCAAAAAGCAAGAGCTTGCTACCGAAAACGTTATGCTGGTAGCTTGCTCCGATACAAGAGCAAACGATACCGAAACAAACAAGAAAAAAGGCGTACATTTTTTTGTTGATGACTATCGTTTTTCGGGGATATATAACAATCCCGAACGCACATTGGAACGTTACTCTCAATATGCGTTCTTACTCACACCAGACTTTTCGACATATAGCGACATGGATTTGTGGCGCCAGCTTGAAAGTGTTGCAAAAAATCGTTGGGTTGGTGCATATTGGCAAAGCAAAGGCCTTACAGTTATAACAACGGTAAGCTGGGGTCTCGCACAGAGTTATGATTTTTGTTTCGATGGTATAGAACAACACGCGATTGTAGCAGTCGGAACGATTGGGTGCAAGCACGACAAATTGCATTTTTTACGCGGCTATAATGCAATGCTCGAAAGAATCTCGCCTTCGCAAATCATTTGCTTCGGCACACCTTTCGAAGAAATGGAAGGAAATATAATTACTGTCGATTATATGGACTCCAGAAAGGTGGTACGTTGATATGGGAGGTCGTGGCACTTTTGCAAGCGGAAATACAGTTCCGTATACTTATAATACTGTTGGGAAAATTGACGGCGTTAAAATATTAAAGCCAATGGATTCTTCAAAATCCTTAAAATTGCCCGAGGAAGCACACTCAAGTTCAAGCTATGTTCTATTGGACAAGGACAATGTTTTTCACCAATATCGTGAATATAATTCAAATCATGAAGTTGTATTGGAAATTGGATATCATCACGAAAAATCTTTGGGAAAAGGTGATGTTTTGCACATCCACATTCATCAAAAGCCCGGCATTGATTATCACAATGATCCAACAACAGAAAAGCGCAAATTAAATCGTGCCGAGTATCAGAAATACAAAAAATTCTTCAAGGGGGTAAGCATAGATGAAGGGAAATACTTTGAGTGAATTTATCAATGATTTGTTAACAATTGGCGGACCTGAAAAGGAATACGAATATCGTGGAAAAAGATATTTTATGGAGTCGCAACCGTATGAATTGGATCCCACACAAGTCGAATTTGTGATTTTTGAGTGTTTCGGAGATGAAAACTATATTTTCAAATGTCACGGAAAAACCAACGTTGATTGTGTAAATGAATTTGAAAAAGCTAAACTATTTGATGGACGCACGATTTATGAGGCGCACGATGAAATTACCGTATTGTATGGTTAATGGCGGCAACAATAAGGATGAAAATATGTATACAGTTAAAATTATTCACGAATTTATCCACGGCCCGATATGGGTCTATGGTCCGGATGGCGTATCAGTATGGGAATATCCGTTGATACATAACGACTCAATTTTAACAACTTTGAACGAGAAAGCGGCAGACATGTTTGATGGATACTACGAATTTGACACGCACGATGTGCCATGTTGGTTTGATCACGAAAAAGAGAAAGCAGAAAAAGAGATTATGCTTGATCTTATCACGCAAATAGTCGCTCGCTTGAATGAAATCAATGACGGCAGTTTCGTGGTTGAGGATTTGGAAAGCGAAAGGCTGAGGGCACTATGAGAGGAATCAATACAGAAAAGTATCTCAGCTTATATCGTGAACTGAAGATCAGCAAATCTGAGTTGCAACAGGCGATCGGTGAAGGCCTTCATAATGTCGAGTGCAAAAAGCATATAGCATCAAACGCAGTGATGTTGTTAACGCCATTCAGCTTTTGCAAAACGGTACAATTCCCAAAGATGCTTTGGTAGAATGGGTCAACGTGGTCTGGTTTACAGAACTTTATGTGTTCGATGATGAAGACGCGGATAGCATCGTCAGTGTGCTGGAAGTCTTGGAGACGATGGATGAAGACGGTGTTGTTATCTCGGAAAACGAATTATCAGAAATGATAACAGCATTATCTTCGAATACGGAGTATACTCCGTCGTAATCATCTCAAAACGAAAAGCCGGCAGTTGAACTGTCGGCTTTTTCAGCGCCAATAGGCGGCATTTATTTTGGTATGGCGGTGGGGAGCGATCCCCACTTTACAATCGCACACGTGTGAATGCAGGTTACGCCATCTTTGCAGCCAACAGATACAAGTTCACACACAATGACTGTTGACAGCCTGGCACACCCGGCGCGATTCGAACGCGCGACCTTCCGCTTAGGAGGCGGACGCTCTATCCTGCTGAGCTACGGGTGCATCATCTAACTCACACATTATACTCACAGGTTGGAGCTTTGTCAACCACCGTCGCAAGGATATGTAAAATATAATCATTTCTATTCATCCCGTTTATAGACGAATGCCGGAGGAGGCATATCCATATTTCCTTATTATACTTGACAATATCATTAACATTTGTTATCATCTGCTGGGATAAAATCCTATGGATATTTAAGCTTTCGGAAAGGCAGAATAATTTGATATGAAAATGAGTCATTTGTTGGGGCTGCGCTTCAAGGAGACGCCTGCTGACTGTCAGATAGCCAGCCAGATTTTGATGCTGCGCGGCGGCTACATAAAGGGAGTGGGCAACGGCATCTATTCGCTCTTCACACCTACCAAGCGCATTACGCAGAAGATCGAGGCAATACTTCGCGATGAAATGGATCGTCTCGGCGGTCAGGAGGTCATGTTCCCCGTCGCTATGCCCGCGGATCTGTGGAAGGAATCCGGCAGATTTGAGAGCGTTGGCAGCGAATTGCTTCGCTTTAAGGACAGGGGCGGAAACGACATGATCCTCGGAATGACCCACGAGGAAGCAGCCGTTCATCTTGCACGCAATGTTGCTCAGTCATACTCCGATTATCCCTTCATGATCTACCAGATACAAACCAAGTTCAGGGATGAACCTCGCGCAAGGGGCGGTCTTATCCGCGTGCGTGAGTTTACGATGAAGGATGCGTATTCCTTCCATACCTCTCAGGAGGATCTGGACGAGTATTATAAGAAGTGCTATGACGCATATAACCGCATATATGCGCGCTGCGGCATTCCGGAGGTCTTTGCCGTGCAGGGCGATTCCGGTATGATGGGCGGCAAGGTTTCCCACGAATTCATGCTCCCGACAGAGGTCGGAGAGGACACGCTTGTTGTATGCGATGAGTGCGATTTCCGTTCCAACATGGAGGTTGCTCCCTGCATCGTGGATAACGAGGTATGCCCGGATGCTGAGCTTATCATGGTCCCCACTCCCGACAGCAAGACCATTGAAGAGATATGCGCTCTGCTTAGCGTGAGCGAGAAGCAGACCTGCAAGGCCGTTCTTTATCGCAAAGAAAGCGATAACGCTCTGGTCGTCGTTTTCCTGCGCGGTGATCTGGAGGTCAACGAGGTAAAGCTTCGCAACTTCCTAAAGAGTGAGGTACACCCTGAGGTCGCTGACGAGAACAACACCGATATTACCTACGGCTTCATCGGACCCGTTGGTTTTGAAGCTAAGGCCATCGTCATCTATGACCGCTCGCTCGTCGGTGCGCACAACCTTGTCTGCGGCGCAAACAAGGTCGGTTTCCACTATACCGGGTTCACTCCCGAACGCGATTTGCCCTCATCCATCGAATTTATCGATGTTGCCAAGACTTATCCGGGTGCCGTATGCCCTGTCTGCGGCAAGAAGAGCATTCGCACCACCAGAGGCATTGAGGTCGGCAACATCTTCCAGCTTGGCAAAAAGTACTCTGAGCCCATGAACATGCGCTATTCCGATAAGAACGGTGAGATGCAGACCCCCATCATGGGCTGCTACGGTATTGGCGTCGGCAGGCTTGCCGCCTCCGTCTGCGAAGCTTGCAGGGATGACTACGGTCCTATCTGGCCCATTTCCATCGCCCCCTGGCAGGTACATATCTGTGCACTAAGGAGCGACAATGAGCAGGTTGCCGAAACTTCCAACCGTATTTACGAGGAGCTTCAGAATAAGGGTGTTGAGGTATTGTTCGATGATCGTCCCGTCAGCGCAGGCTTTATGTTCTCCGATGCAGACCTGCTCGGCGTTCCCGTAAGGATTACCATCAGCCCCAAGACCTGCGCACGCGGCGTTGCAGAGGTTTCACTCCGCGACAAGTCCTTCAAGCAGGATATGGATCTGGATACCGTTGTGGATAATATCAAGCAGATGGTTGACGATATGCTTGCAAAGTTCAGCCATGACGCCGTCTGCAGCCGATAATCTATCATGCTTTCCACTTGGCTTTGCGCAGGCAGCGCAAAGCCTTTTTTCATTGATATTGCTCTCCATTTGGTTCAAACTGGAGCAATTTCATAATATAGTGTCCAAAAGCGCTTGCATTATGCTTCATGTTCGTGTATAATACACGCATCGTGCCAGGCGGGGAGATAGCGGTGCCCTGTACCTACAATCCGCTAAAGTAGGGCTTCATTCCCGTCCTGAGGCGTCGGCTTGTTTAGCTGGCTCAATTAGAGATGTTGAGGACTGGGTCCCATGCAATTATCTGCCGTGAACCATGTCAGGTCCTGACGGAAGCAGCATTAAGCGGATTTGGTGATGTGCCGTGGGCTTGCCTAGTTTGAGTCTTGAAACTGATTACCGTTTATGAGTCCGGCGTCGAAGGATGGGTGCACGATTTTTTCTTATTTTGAAATCGCCATTCACATTTATTTCTAATTAAGCCTTCTTTTCATCTTCATCGTATTGACAACATCGTTCAATAGCTGTATAATGCCGATAACAGGGTTAGTTTTTGCGATGTATGATGCTTTATAATTATTGATTTTTTCCGCATCGACCTTGGCATGCGGTTTTTTATTTGCGCATTTTTGCACTCGCCCCTGAGATCATACGCTTGGCTTACTGCCGAAAGGAGGAAATCCGTGATTTTCGGAAAACATATCAACCGGTACTACTTGAAACACCTGCCGCTGTATCTGCTTGGCACGGCAGCACTTATTCTGGTTGATTATTTCCAGCTTATCATTCCGGAGATCTACCGCATAGTTATCAACGGCATGAACGGTTTGGGATACATCAACGATGGGATAACCGTACCGTTCACTATTGATATCCTGCTGGACAAGATCTGTCTTCCCATGATAATCATCGTGATAGTCATGGTAATTGGCCGTTTTCTATGGCGCGTATGCTTTTTTGGCTCCGCCATCAGCATAGAGACCGACCTTAGAAACAGGATGTTCGACCATGCTAAGGATCTTTCCTGCCAGTACTATCAGGTCAACAAGGTTGGCGGTTTGATGAGCCTATTCACCAATGACTTGGATACGATTCAGGAATGCATGGGCGATGGCGTGCTAATGTTTGTGGACGCCCTTTTCCTAGGCATTCTTGCGCTGATAAAGATGTGGCGCATGGACAAGCTTTTGACCGGATTTGCCCTGATACCAATGATCCTTATGCTTATCATCGGCACCATTGTCGGCAAAGCCATGATGAGAAAATGGGAGATCCGTCAGCAGGCGTTTTCCGACCTTTCGGACTTCTCTCAGGAAAGCTTCTCCGGCTTTGCAGTTATCAAGGCATTCGTCAAGGAAACCAAGGAACTCCTCGCTTTCCGCAAGCTTAATATTCAGAACGAGGATGCCAATGTAAACTATACCAAGATTTCGGTTATGCTGAACATACTGATAACCCTCTTGGTTGAATCCGTCATCTGTGTTATCCTTGGCTACGGAGGATACCTCGTATACAAGGGCGAATTTAACGGCGGACAGCTGATCGAATACATCGGCTATTTCAGCGCCATCGTTTGGCCTATCATGGCAATCTCCATGCTTATCGAAAAGACCTCGAGAGGGAAGGCTTCGCTAAAGCGTATATCCGAGCTTCTTGACGCAGAGATAGATGTTAAGGATGCCGATGGAGTAAGCGAGCTCACCAATGTCAGGGGCGGCATTGAGTTTCGGAACCTCACCTTCCGCTATCCCGATGGCGAATATGATGTTCTCGAAAATGTTTCACTAAAGATAGCTCCCGGAGAAAGCGTCGGTATTGTTGGCAAGACCGGTGCAGGAAAGACCACGCTGGTGGATCTTATTCTTCGCACATACAATGTTCCGGACGGAACGATCTTTATCGATGGGCATGACGTGAACAGCGTTTCCATTCGTTCGCTGCGTGAAAGCTGCGCCTATGTTCCCCAGGACAACTTCCTGTTCTCCGATACGATAACCAACAATATCGGCTTTGCGTATGATGATGCGGACAGCTCCGCTGTAAAACGCGCCGCTGTGCTGTCCGATGTTGACGGTAATATCGTTGATTTCAAGGAAGGCTACGAAACCATCCTCGGAGAGCGTGGCGTTACCGTTTCAGGCGGTCAGAAGCAGCGCATTTCGATTGCGCGCGCGCTCATGAAGGATGCGCCCATTCTTATCATGGATGACTCGGTATCTGCGGTAGATACCAACACCGAAAAGGTCATCCTTGAAAACCTCAGAAAGAATCGCGAAGGCAAGACCACCATCCTTATCGCTCATCGTATTTCCACGATCGAGAGCCTTGACAAGATCATCTTCATCGATGACGGCAGGATCCTTGCCATCGGAAGCCATGCCGAGCTTGAGAAGACCTGTCCCGAATACCACCGAATGGTTGAGCTGCAAAGACTCGAAAATGAAGCAGGAGGTGACGAAAATGCGTGAATACTATCCCATTCTCCTCGTCGGAGGCGTGATCGGGCTTATCTCAACGCTTCTCATCATAGCCTACGCTACTGTTAAGGATAAAAAACAGTCAATGGGTTTTGACCGGCACATGAAGGACAGCGAGATAACAAAGCGTCTGCTCAAATACGCCAGACCTTATGCAAAGCAGTTCATCTTCGTCGGCTTTATCATGCTCCTGTCCATAGCCTATGATATTCTCTCTCCACTTATCATCGGCAGTATTGAAGAGATGGTCGTCGGAGACTTCGTTCTGAGCAAACTATTCGCTTATGTGGGTGTGTATGCCGGGATTCTTATCATATCGATGCTGTGCTCATATGTACAGGCGATTATCCTTCAAAAGACCGGTCAGCGCATTATTTCAAACATGCGTGAGGATCTGTTCGTTCGAATAGAATCCTTATCTCATGAGCAGATGAACAAGATCCCGATAGGCAAGCTCGTTACCCGAGTCACCAACGATACGAACGCTATCTCGCTGATGTTCACAAGCCTGCTTGTAAACCTGCTAAAGAATTGTTTCGTTATCATCGGCGTTCTCGCAGCGATGCTGTGCCTCAATTTCGAGCTGACTCTGATGGTGCTTTGCTTCGTTCCGTTCATTGTGCTATTCACAGTCATCTTCCGTAAATTCTCAAGGAGGGCATATCGCAAAGTCAAGGATCGCACATCCGATATCAACGCCTACCTGTCAGAGAACCTTTCGGGCATAAAAATCACACAGATTTTCAACCGTGAAGATGCAAAGAACCGTGATTTTATCAATAGAAGCAATCTGCTTGGAAAGGCTAAGCGTGAAGAGATATTCGTCTTCAGCGTGTTTAGGCCATTGGTCTATATGCTCTATATAAGCTCCGTTATGCTGCTGTTCTACCTGGGCGGTAAGGGATACCTTGATGGTGCCTCCTTCCTTGGCCAGACCATCACCAGCAGTGTGATAGTTTCGTTCTATATGTACATCACCAAGTTCTATAATCCGATTCAAAACCTTGCTGAACAGTTCAACTGGCTACAATCCGCATTTGCTTCAGCAGAAAAGGTGTTTACAGTCATGGATTACGTTCCCGAAATAGTGGACGCGCCTGATGCGATAGAACTTGACAGTGTCAAGGGCGAGATAGAATTCAAGGATGTTTGGTTCAGCTATATCCCCGGCGAATGGGTGCTCAAGGGAGTATCCTTCCACATCAACCCAAATGACACGGTTGCTTTTGTCGGACCGACAGGCTCCGGCAAAACAACAATCCTCTCCCTTATCTGCCGTAATTATGAGTTTCAAAAGGGCGAAATACTTATCGACGGTATTGACATTCGAAAGATCAAGCTCTCCTCCCTGCGAAAGCATTTTGGGCAGATGCTTCAAGATGTCTTTCTCTTCTCCGGCACCATCCGCAGCAACATTCTTCTGCGTGAGGAAGGCATTTCGGATGATGAGGTCATGGAAGCCTGCAGATATGTCAACGCTGATCACTTTATCAATAAGCTTGACAATGGACTCGATGAAATAGTCCGCGAACGCGGCAATAACTTCTCCGCCGGCCAACGCCAGCTGCTGTCATTTGCAAGGACCATCATCCATAAGCCCAGTGTTATGATACTCGATGAGGCTACCGCAAATATCGACACGGAAACCGAGCTGCTTATTCAGGATTCATTGGAAAAGATGATGAATATCGGCACCATGCTGATCGTAGCACACCGTCTTTCCACCATTCAGCATGCCGACAACATAATCGTGCTGAGTCATGGCGAAATCGTCGAGCAGGGTACCCATCACGAGCTTCTTGCCAAGCGAGGCAGGTACTACAAGCTATACACGCTGCAATTCCACAAGGAACAAATGCGCAGGGGAAGCACCATTCCTACGGCGGAATGATGAATTAGCATAAACAAAGGCCCAAGGATTATGAATTAGCTTCACAAGACTTGGGTCATTCTTTTTTCTAAAATACAATCAGTTTATAAACATTGCATAGTAATAGAAAGCAATATAACATACGATCATCAACAGCTTCACGAGCTGAGAAGATTCGCGTGAAAAGATGTTTTCAGTTTCCCACGGCAGTAGGATACAGTTTGAATATAGGCTTACATATATCGGAAGCCTTCCAACGAATATGCCGGATGTTACCATCGACACCAGATAAATGCCTGATGTTATCAGCGAAGCATTCGTAGCCATTGTGATTACGGGATCGTCATCCGTTTTGATACGTTTTCTGCCGATAAATGCCAAAATCGCAGGCATCGAATACACAAGAACGCGGAACACATTCGTTCCGTCGTCATTAAACGACTCCCAGTCGCTTACAACGTTCTCGTATTGCGTTTCCGAAAGAGCATTATCAAGAATGTCGGTAAATCGGTCAACAAAGACAACTGCAGCAAGGCTTGCAGCAATAAAAAGCAGTGTCTTAATATTCCATGCTTTTCCCTGAAGAATGAAGCCGATAGGTATCATTAACAGAGCGGTTTGATGAAACAGCGATGCAAACAGCACCAGTAGGATGTACTGAATGTTCTTCCTTTCAAGCAGCCATTTGGTTCCTGCAAATACTATAACGACCGCAACAAACTGGCGTATGCCATTGTTCATCCAACTCAAATAGTCGGTTGCCGCAACGAAAAGGAATATTGAAAGCCAATAATCCGACGAGTATTTTCTAAGAACAAGTGCGAGAATGACGCCCTGGATCGCCGCGATGATGAATAAATAAACGCGATAATCCTTTGAGATGAATATTCTTATGAGCGCTGCGAACGTATAAAATCCCTTGTCTTTTTTGAGAGTTCCCACATATGCTGAAAGCTCTGCGAGCGTATCAGGCATTCGATTGAATGCGTTAACATATGTGCCTGTATCCCCTATGTACAGACTTCTGTATGTTGCCCAGAGGATAAGAGGGATTATCAATAGGAGAGCAGAAGATTTGCTCCAACGCTTTTGCGGCTCTCCAAGCACTTGGACTGTTTGCTTTTTGGAAACAGCTCTGATAATGTATCCTCCGACAAGGACCCAAATAAGCTGCATCATGCTCTCGTTGATCGCCATTCCCTCCCTTCTCATAGCGTATTATTACCAGTTCATTTTATCACCCCGAAAATACATCGTCAAGGTAAAAGCAGACTTTTGATTGATGACAGCCCGTGTTATCGAACTTGCTGCTCGCAGTCACCACTTTGATGCACCCCAAGAGCAGTAAGTGTAGCAGCAACAACGGCCTTCCTGTCAAATTCTGCCTCGGCTTTTGCGTGTCCTGCCAGTCCCATTTCCCGGCGCGCACTCCTGTCAAGCTTCAAAAAACGAACCATTGCATCGAATAAGCTGTCACCGTCCTTAACTTTGACCAAGAGCCCGGTTACGCCGTCATTCACTGCTTCACGGCAGCCGGGTATGTTTGTAGTTATCAGAGGACGGCCAAGAGCGGCCGCTTCAATTAGAACATTGCTCATGCCCTCGTGATAGCTTGGCAGTACAACACAATCCGCTTTTTCGTAGAACGGTATGGGGTTTTGCTGAAAGCCATGGAACACCGCAATACCGTTTTCCACAAGCTTATCAACAGCAGTTTTATATTCATCTTCAAAGAAGCCGACGAGATCGAGTACAAAGTTATAACCTTCATCATGCAGTTTTTGCGCAGCATAAAACAGTTCGTCAATACCTTTTTCACGCATTATCCTGCCCAGATAAAGAAAATGAGTCGTATCGTTATTCGGATAATCCTTAACGCTGTATGCCTCGAGGTTCACTCCCGCGCCGTGAAGAATCACCTCTTTTTCGGGCGGAATTATACGAAGATCAAGGAATTTTTGCGCATTTGCAGTGTTTTCAAAGAACACCTTTTCAACGCGCTTAAAGGCTGTTTTGTACAACATGGTAACAAACCCGGCCATTGGCTGCTTTTGAAAAGCAGTCCCAAGGCCCTGTACATTTGCAAAGTAGCGCAGTTTAAGCTGTTTCGAAGCTATGCCTGCATAAATGTTAGGTTTTATCGAGTAGGTAATGACAATATCGGGTCTCTCGCTCTTGAGAATACGCTTATAAGTCTTTAGCAGCTTATAGTCATGAAAAGGGTTCTGTCCCCTGCGTTCAAGCTCGGTATTAATTGTCTTTATCCCAAGCGCAGCGATATCATCCTCATGCCCAACGAACGGAGTGACCACGACAACATCATGGGTCTTTTTCAACGCTTCCATAAGCTCCCGTCTGAAACGCCACAGCATATAGGAATGGTTTGTAATGATGACTGCCTTTTTTCGCATTGCATTATCCCCCCTGCGCATGGCCCCTGTGCCTCCCTCAACGACCCCATCGCTCCTGACGACGGAAGCAAGGGTTCCAAAAAAGCATTTTACATCGAGTCCAATACTCATATTCGCGACATAATAACCATCGAGTTTTGCCTTTTCCGGTATTTCCAATTCATCACGACCGTTTATCTGAGCCCAGCCCGTCAAGCCCGGCTTAACATCGTTTGCTCCGTACTTATCCCTTTCGGCAACTAAGTCGTCCTGATTCCAAAGCGCAGGCCGAGGTCCTATCACAGCCATATCGCCGATAAGGATATTAATTAGCTGCGGAAGCTCGTCCAATGATGTTTTGCGAAGAAATTTGCCAAGCTTTGTTATGTACTTTTCCGGATCCTGCATCATGTGAGTCGGGGTATCATGAGGTGTATCCAAGCGCATACTACGGAATTTGTAGAGCTTAAACAGCTTTTTATGTATGCCCACACGCTTCTGTGAAAAGAATACAGGAGCTGCTATGCCGTCTTCTATCTTGATCGCAATGATTATAGCAATAAACAGAGGCGAAAGAAGTATCAGCCCCAGAAAAGACATCAGCGTATCGAGAATGCTTTTTACTGTTTGATATATACGGTGACTATCCCGACGGTTGTTCGACATATTAACCTCCTAGTCAACTATGTCTATGATTATAGCATATCTAACATTTTTTGTACATAAAAACAGCATTCCGATCCAAATAGTTCGGAATGCTGTAGATATGCTGATATTATAGCGGCATGCCTTCTGTCATGTCCTCAACATAAATTGTGCGCACAGAATTGTCGGCTGCATCACCTGCAGCAGGCTGAGTATCAGGAATAACAACCGTCTTCTCTTCACGGTTGGCCTTGCGCTGTTCAAAGAACTTCTTTGCGACCTGTGGGAAGAGGGCATAGCTTAGCACATCCTCATCCTTCGCTGCCAAATCGCCAAGCTCTTCACGATATTTTTCCAGCTCAGGCTCAAGCAGATCGGCAGGGCGGCAGGTAATTACCGGGGTGTCGCCAATGGCTTTTCTGCGGACTTCCTCATTAACCTCGCCGGGCAGACGGCCGTACTCACCGTGGAGCAAACCCTTGGATTCCTTGGTAAACATCTTGTAGCGTTCACCGGAAACCACATTAAGAACCGCCTGTGAACCTACAATCTGACTTGTTGGCGTAACAAGGGGCGGATAACCGAAGTCCTTTCGAACACGCGGTACTTCCTCGAGCACCTCATAATACTTATCCGACGCATTCGCCTGTTTCAGCTGGGAAATAAGATTGGAAAGCATTCCGCCCGGTACCTGATAGATAAGGGTGTTGGTGTCCACAGAAAGAACCTTAGGATCAAGGAAACCATCTCTTTTAAGCCTGTCGGCTACGGGACGGAAGAGCTTTGCTGCTTCGCTGAGCTTGGTAAGATCAAGCCCGGTATCATATTCCGTACCTTGGAGCGTTGCAACTAGACTCTCGGTAGCCGGCTGACTGGTGCCGTTGCCAAGGGGCGAAAGTGCGGTATCAACGATGTCAACGCCTGCATAGGCTGCCATGAGCAGCGTCATGTCGCCTGTGCCCGTGGTATTGTGGGTGTGCAGGTGGATAGGAACATCGACTTCGGCTTTCAGTTTCTTGACAAGATTGTATGCAGGGATCGGCAGAAGCAGGTTTGCCATATCCTTGATGCAGATCGAATCAGCACCCATCTGCACGAGCTCCTTTGCGAGCTTAACAAAGTAATCATCGTTATGCACCGGGCTGATGGTGTAGCTGATAGCGGGTTCACAATGTCCGCCGTATTTCTTTGTAAACTTTATGGCAGACTCAAGGTTTCGAACATCGTTAAGAGCATCGAATATGCGAATAACATCTATACCGTTCTCTATCGCCTTGCGGCAGAACTGCTCTACAACATCATCTGCATAATGCTTGTATCCGAGAATGTTCTGTCCGCGGAACAGCATCTGAAGTCTCGTGTGCGGTAGGTGCTTTTTAAGCGTGCGGAGCCTCTCCCAAGGGTCTTCATTGAGGAATCTCAGGCAGGAATCGAACGTTGCGCCGCCCCAGCATTCGAGCGACCAATAGCCCATGCTGTCGAGCAGCTCGCATGCGGGAAGCATCTCTTCAGTACGCATACGGGTTGCTGCCTGCGACTGATGAGCATCACGTAAAATCGTATCTGTAATAAATAATTTACCCATATTTGCCTCCGATCATATCAAAATAGAGGAATTAACCGCCAAACATAGAAAGGAATACACCGGCAGCGATCGCAGAACCGATAACGCCTGCAACATTCGGACCCATGGCGTGCATGAGCAGGAAATTGCCCGGATTCTCCTTCTGTCCAACGACCTGCGAAACCCTCGCTGCCATCGGAACCGCCGAAACGCCAGCTGAACCGATGAGAGGATTGATTTTACCGCCCGAGATCCAATTCATCAGCTTTGCGAACAGCACGCCGCCGCAGGTGCCGATGATGAATGCGCAGATACCCATTGCGAGAATTCCCAGGGTAGTCCAGTTAAGGGACGCCTCAGCGGTCGCTGTTGCGCCAACGCTGATGCCAAGGAAGATAGTGACGATATTGCACAGCTCATTCTGAGCGGTCTTGGATAGTCTGTCGGTCACGCCGCACTCCTTCATGAGATTGCCAAGCATCAGCATACCTACGAGGGCTGCTGCGGAGGGAACGAGCAGAGCAACGAAAATGGTAACAACTATCGGGAATACTATTCGCTCAGTCTTGCTGACGGGTCGCAGCTGTTCCATTACGATGGAGCGTTCCTTGCGCGTTGTTAACAGCTTCATGAATGGGGGCTGAATAAACGGAACCAGTGCCATATAGGAGTATGCGGCGATCGCAATTGGCCCCAGGTACTCCGGAGCGAGCTTCGCTGTCGTGAAAATCGCAGTCGGACCGTCTGCGCCACCGATAATGCCGATGGAAGCGGCAAGGCCGTCATCAAATTTGAAAATGAACTTTGCGCCAAGGAAGGCCACAAAGATACCGAGCTGAGCGGCAGCGCCGAGCAGCAGGCTCTTTGGATTTGCGATCAATGGGCCGAAATCGGTCATAGCTCCAACGCCCAGGAAGATGAGCGATGGATATATGCCAAGTTTGACACCAAGATATAGGTAGTCAATAAGCCCGCCCTGCGAAGCCAGCAGCGGCCAGTTGATATGTCCGCCTTCGAATATGAATGAATGGTACATGCCCGAGTTCGGAATGTTGGTGAGCAGCATACCGAAAGCAATCGGGAGCAGCAAAAGCGGCTCAAACTTTTTTACTATTGCAAGGTAAAGCAGGAAGCAGGCGATCAATATCATCACCACATACTTCCACGCTCCCTCCTGAGTGAAGAAGGCGTTGAAGCCCGTTCCTTCCCAGAAGGCTTTTAATGCATCAATGACAGCGCTCATAGGCTTTTATACATACGCAATGAGGATCTCACCGGAGTTTACGCTTGCGCCCTTGTTGACGTTGACAGATACGACCTTACCGTCCGCAGGAGCCATGATCTCGTTCTCCATCTTCATTGCTTCCAGCACAACAAGTACCTGACCGCTTCTGAAGGTGTCACCGGGCTTAATATTTACCGAAAGGATCGTGCCGGGCATAGGAGAAGTGATGGTCTTCTCGCCGCCTGTGGGCTTAGCTGCCGGAGCTGGAGCAGGGGCAGCAGGTGCGGCAGGAGCAGAGGCGGGCTTAGCCGCAGCAGCGTTAGCAGAGCTGACCTCTTCAACCTCGACTTCATAACTTGAACCATTGACATTAACGATGAACTTTCGCATATGAACCTCCTTAGATCCTATACATAATTGATATTGTTGCTATACTTAACTCCGCACATGTTCCCATCTGCGGAGCCAAAAATCTATCATGATAACTTTTTAATGGAAGTGATGCGGAATGAATCCGTACTCATATCAGAAGCCTGTGCAATAGCAGCGGACATTGCGGCGATAACCTCACACCTGTCATGCTGAGCGCCATTAACGGAGCCAAGTCTCTTTATCGAGGTGATGCGAATATTATCCATACCTGTCATTTCACCGATAGCGGCAGAAATGGCGATAATAAGCTTCGAGCGTTCCTCTCTGCTGAGAGGAGCAGAAATAAATCCTTCCGAAGATGCGGATGAATGCTTGTTTGCGTTTGCCGTGGCATCTGATTTTTTCTTGCCGATAAACAGTGAGCAGATGAGCGTCATCAGTTTAACGATAAGCACTATGCAGATAAGACCAATAAACACAATCAGCATACCGGTCAGCAGCACTATCAGCGGATTCATATTCACCCTTTCCCGATCAAATCCATGCTATGATCGAACAAAAATGTGCTAATTGAGAGAAAGTCCTCATTTCTTTCTTCCTCCCCACATTTGTTATTATTCCACGCTTTCCTTTATTCCCCTGCATCGCATTTTAATATATTTTAGTAAATATGGATGTCGGAGAATCATTTCATTAGGTCATCGACTTCGTCTTTGCTTAAAAAGCGCCATTGTCCCGGCTTCAATCCGGCTAAGGTCAGATTTCCGATGCTGACGCGGACAAGACGCAGCGTATCATGTCCGACCGCTGCCAGCATTCTCCTGACCTGTCGGTTCTTTCCCTCATGAATGGTCATGAGAAGCTCCGAATTGCCCTTTTCCGTCTCACGAACAAGTTTGACCCGCGCAGGCGCAGTCCTTCCGTCCTCAAGCATGACTCCGCCTGCAAGCTTATGGAGCTCGTCCTGGGTCACAATGCCAGAACACAGCACGCGATAGGTCTTGCTCGTTCCATATCTTGGATGCATCAAACGATTGGCTGCCTCGCCGTCATTGGTGACAAGTATCAGGCCCTCGGAATCGAAATCAAGTCTCCCGACCGTATAGAGCCTGTATGGAAGCTCGGCAAAATAATCGGATACCTTTTTCCTGTCCTCGTCCTCAGCATTGGAGCATATGACGTTCTTGGGTTTATAAAATGCTATCATGACTCTTTCTTCGCTCGGTCTGACCCGTTTGCCGTCAAAGGTCACTTCATCGCCTTCACTTACGCTCATTCCAATCTCGGCAACAGCGCCGTTTATCTTAACTCTGCCCTCCTGAATAAACTCCTCACACCTTCTTCTCGAAGCTATGCCTGCATCGGCAAGATATTTTTGAAGTCGCATTGCTTGTCCTTCCTGTACTGTTCTTGATAAGCGGACATAAACTGTCTCGGCTAATTCTGCATAGCCCTGAACATTAGCCTGATATAGAACATGAAGTCCCTTGCGGCAACGGCTTCGGCTGCCGTCAGCGAAGTCTTGCCAATGAACTCATCACCGCAGTAAAACTCTGCGGTTCCAAGGGTCTCTCCCTTAAGTATCGGAGCCCTAACAATATCCGACGGAGAAACCCGAATCTCTATTTTCAGCTCGTCGCCCTTCTTAACAGGAATAATTATATCGCTTTTGGAAAGCAAAGCCAAGAGGCTTTTTTGCGCATTAGGCACATAGCAGCGTGCAAGCTCAGCTCCTTTTTCAACCACCCTGCACATTGAATAGTTGCTGAACCCGTAGTTCATTAGCTCCTCCGCAGCTTCAAACATCGGTCGGCAGTTCATCACTGCGCCAACCAGCGTCATGCCGTCCCTTTCAGCCGCAAACAGCAGGCAGCGGCCTGCCGCCATTGTATAGCCGGTCTTTATTCCGATTGCTCCCTCATAATCCCACAGCAGTGCATTCTTATTTTTCATCGTTCGTGTTATACTTCCGGTTGTCGAAGTGTGATACTGCGTTGACACTATCGTCCTGAAGTCGTCATTCTTAAGCGCCTCCGCCCCGATAAGCGCAAGCTCATACGCCGTAGTATAGTGGTCATTATTATGTAGGCCGTTTGGTGTAACAAAATGCGTGTCCTTTAGCCCCATCTCCTTTGCCTTATCATTCATCAGCTCGGCAAAGCCCTCAATGCTGCCGCCGACATGTATCGCAAGCGCAACTGCAGCATCGTTTCCCGAAAGCAGCATAAGGCCGTAAAGAAGATCCTCAACGGAGATCACCTCATCATACTTTAGGTACATGCTTGAGCCCTCCGTTCCTACGGCTTCGGAAGGAACCGATACAAGTTCATCAAGCCTGCAGTGTTCAAGCACGATCAGCGCAGTCATCGTCTTTGTGGTGCTTGCCATCGGAAGGCGGCTATTCTCGTTGCCGGACTTCAGTTTCTGACCGCTCGTCTGCTCAATAAGCGCATATGATGCCGCATATGACAGGTATTTTCCCGTTCCGCTGCTGTCTTGAAGCGTATTCTCCGATAAAAAGTATCCATCCAAAGCAGTTTCTCCGTATGCGGATACTATCGGCTGCACCATTGCAATAAGCAGCATAGTAGCCAGAAGTATAAGCAATACTTTTCTTAAAACCGAAGCATTCATTCCCGTGTTTCCTTTCTTGGCGTTCGAAAATGCAGTGAAAAAGCGCAGAGGCGAACAGAGTTCGCCTCAAGACAGATTCCACCTAACTCCTGCTCCATCAGCAGCCGCCTGTATCCTCCTCGTCCTCATGGCAATAGCAGGGATCACATCCGCATTCTTCTTCGGAGGGCGTCTGCTTCGAGCCGTTATCGGAACTGCTGCACTCACACTTATGTTTTATGCAGTCGATACCCAGGTTCATGAGTCTTTCGAGAGATTTCAGCATTCTGGGCAGGATATCCATCAACCTGTCCCCGGTGCCGTCCTGCGCTGCAGGAAGAACCCTGACGTCATCCTTCTCCACGGTCACAAATGAGAGAGGGGTCAGGCACATACCGACCGCTGCTGTTCCGGCAAAGGGGAAACGGTCGTCGCTATGGTCACCCTTGCTTTCGTTTGCAATGCAGGCTGCTTTTCTTGCCGTCGCCATTCTTCCATATTCCCCTCCTCCGACGACAAAACCGATGCATACCTTGGATACGGGAAGTATCAGCGTCTCATTGGCGGTCACGACGGGGTCACCTATGACGGTGCTCACATCCACCATCTTTTTTATCTGGTCAATGGAGCTGTCAATTATATTTTCAATAGGGTGCATATTATCTTCCTCCCTGTTTTTTATCGTATTTATATGAAAAGCTTACCGCTTCACTAAGAAGTTTTGCCGGAATCAAACAAAAAATACCTTCCAGATTAAGGCAGAAAACATTGTCTTCAAGGTTCGGGAAGATCGCGACAGCTGTCTTGAAATCCCCCCCGAGGAAGCAGCTTCCCAGCACCGAGACCGCATTATTCAGCAGTATCCGGACAGCTCCGGCCATGAAAACGCACAAAGCAGGGTTATCCTTGCAGCCAAGCTCCCCCGAAAGTTCGATGCTCTTGGTATTGAGCGCTTTCTTAGCGGCATGAATAAATACCCTTCCAAGCCTTTTCCGTTTCTCGTTTTTCGGCTCACCGCTGACCTTAACTATCTTCATGCCCTTTGGCGAGAATAACCTGACGACTATTCCTCGTTTGGGTTCATAGCTGGTCAGCAGTCTGAGCCTTATCGGAAACGCTCCGGCTATCAGGAGCATGATATTGGTATTTATATAGCTTTTCCGCAGCATCGTCGTTATCTCGATATGTATTGGGATAAGCAGCGGAAGCAGCAGCGCAAGCAGCAGTATGATTATCGGCAAAACCCAAAACATGGCAAACCTCGTTTCAAATTAAGTTTGCCCGCAGGTATTGTGATTTATTCCCAAAGGTGGTATAATATTTGAGATTGATTGGAAATCCGGCAATTTTGCTAATAATTTGAGTTATGATATGGTTATTTTAGGTATTGATCCGGGATATGCCATTCTGGGATATGGCGTAGTGAATGCCGAAAAGGGCAAGCTTACCGTGGTTGACTGCGGAGTGATAGAAACCAAGGTCAAAACGCCCTTCCCCGAAAGGCTTGAACGCCTGTACGAGGGTATGCGTGCGCTCATCGAACGCTTTCACCCCGACCATGTGGCTTTTGAGGAGCTGTTTTTCTATCGCAACACCACCACCGCCATGCAGGTTGCTGCGGCAAGGGGCATAAGCGTCCTCGCAGCGCAGCAGTTCGGTCTGCCTTTATATGAGTACACTCCGATGGAAATCAAGCTTTCCGTGACCGGAGACGGCCATGCCGATAAGACCCAGATGCAGACGATGGTCAAGCTTTTGCTAAAGCTTCCTCGCATTCCAAAGCCCGATGATGCAGCAGATGCGCTTGGGATTGCCGTATGCCATGCAAATATGATAGGTCCTGCGGTTGAAAACTACCGCATAAAGTAATAAAGAGGTTGTATGTACGCACATATAAGAGGAAATGTTGATTATATCGGTCTTGACCGTGTCGTGCTTGAAGCAGGAGGCGTTGGCTACGAGCTTGTTTGCAGCAAAAAAACGATCTCTTCCCTTTCGCTCAACACCGAGGCGAAGCTTCTGACGCACTTCTATATGGCACAGGATGCTATTGCACTCTACGGCTTTGCTTCGGAGGATGAGCGCGCGATGTTCAGAAAGCTCATTACCGTATCGCGTATCGGCCCGAAGGTCGCATTAAGCGTATTATCGGCCATGACGGCGGAGGATGTTGCGCTTGCTGTACTTACCGACAACCCGGCTGCTTTCGATCATGTTTCAGGCATGGGCCGAAAGACAGCTGCGCGAGTGATACTGGAGCTTAAAGGAAAGGTCGATTCCGGTATAAGTCCGCAGATCGCCGCCTCCGTTGATGCTGCCAAGGCTGCCCCGGAGATGCGCTCCGAGGTAATAGCTGCCCTCGTTTCGCTGGGCTACGACGGAGTGACGGCAGGCCGTGCCGTTGCTGCCCTGCCTGACTGCGAACACGCTGAGGATATGCTGAAGCTTGCTCTCAAGGAGCTTTCAAAGCGGCTGTAAGCACCATTCTGAACTGATAGGAAAATTATCGAGTGAACGACGACAGGCTAATAACTTCATCAATGTTGTCCGAAGACGAGTCCGCAGAGTACAGTCTGCGCCCGCGTTTTCTTTCGGAATACATAGGTCAGAGCAACGTCAAGGAGCATATGCGCGTATACATACAGGCAGCAAAGCTCCGAGGCGAAGCGCTCGACCATGCGCTTCTTTACGGCCCGCCCGGCCTTGGAAAGACCACGCTCGCAGCTATCATCGCAAACGAGATGGGCGGTAATCTTAGGATAACCAGCGGCCCCGCCATTACGCATGCCGGCGATCTTGCCGCCCTGCTGTCCAATTTGAGCGAGGGCGACGTGCTCTTTATCGACGAAATACACAGGCTCAACGCGAACGTTGAAGAGATCCTGTACCCTGCAATGGAGGATTTTGCCTACGATATCATCATAGGTAAGGGCCCTTCAGCAAGGTCTCTGCGGCTCGACCTTCCCAAGTTTACTCTGGTCGGCGCCACTACACGCATGGGGCTTCTGACCGGGCCTCTGCGCGACAGGTTCGGCATTAAGGAGCAGCTTGAGCTTTATACCTCCGAGGATCTGAGCGAGATCATCGTCAGGAGTGCCGGAATCCTTGACATACATATCACCCCTGAGGGCGCGCGTGAAATAGCCTCCCGTTCGAGAGGCACTCCGCGAATTGCCAACAGGCTCTTAAGAAGGGTCAGGGATTACGCACAGGTCAAAGCGAATGGGGTTATTGAGGCATCCACCGCAAGCGACGGGCTTGGTATGCTTCAAATTGACGAGCTTGGGCTTGACGCCGTCGACAGGCGAATACTTTCGGCTATGATCGAGAAGTTCGGCGGACGTCCGGTCGGCCTTGATACCATCGCCGCTGCGACCGGCGAGGACTCTTCCACTATCGAAGATGTGTATGAACCCTACCTGCTTCAGCTGGGATTCATTGCGCGCACGCCAAGGGGCAGGGTTCTCCTGCCCAATGCTTACAGGCATATGGGCTATACTCCGCCGGAAAACGGCGGTCAGCAGACCAGCTTCATATGATACAATAATTCACCGCAAATGCGGTTGCCAGAATAACACTTTCGGAGGTTACGCAATGATGAGCAAAAAAACAAAGCTGCTTGAGAGCCAGCTTGCGCAGGTCACGCAGTCGAACGATGCTTTGAGAGCACAGCTTTCCCGAGCCGAAGAGAATGCTGCTGCGCTCTCCCGGGAACTGGAAGAAAAGAATAACAGGGCTCAAGAGCTTGAAGCACGGCTTTTGCATTCCCAAAGCCGCCTTGAGGCCGTCACCGGCGAGCTTAATTCCAAGAAGGGGGATCTGGCCGGAGCCAATCGCAAGCTCGACGAATATCGTCTGCGCCAGGATGCGATCGTAAGCGCACTCACCGAAGCGCATGCCACCCGTGACCGCATCATTAGCGAAGCCGAAGCCGAAGCAAGCAGGATACGTTCCTCCGCAGCCGAAGCGAAAGAAGCTATGCTGGCTGCCGCACGCGAAAGCGCGGAGCGCATTCGAAATGAAGCTGACGGAATACTCAGGCAAGCGCGGGCAGAAGCTGAAAAGATTCAAACTGAAGCGCTCGAGGAAGCCGCCTCCCTAACCGAAGCTGCCGAGGCAGAAGCCAAGTCCATGATCGAAGAAGCTGACGGAGCTGTCAATGCGCGTAAGGAGCAGCTGCGTGCGCTCAACAGCGAGCTTTCCGCCAGAGCTGCAATGGCGCTTGAGCAGACCGAGCTTTATGCGAGCATGCTTCGCCTAATAGCTGAAGCCGAAGAGCTCCAATATGACGAGCTCCCTGAGGATTGCGATTACGACTGCGAGAACTGTAAAGACAAGTGCGACAGCTATATCCCCGAAACCGCTTCCGATGAAGAACAGGAAAAGCCGGAGTACGAGTGCGATCCATGCTACACGCCTCCATGCGGCAAGCGTTCTACCTGCTGTCATGAACAGGCTGAAGCTTATCATGAGAATCCCGAAGCAGCCGATACCATTATTGATGAACCCATTGCCGATCCCGAAGGGGATGAAGAGCAATCTGAGACCGAGCCTGATTCCGAAGTCATAACATCCCCCTGCGACGAACGCCACATCATCAAGACCGTGGCGGAAGGCGGCGATGTCGGCGCTTTCATGCGCAATCTCTATTCCCTCGAAGGCCGTGAGGCTCCCGATGAGGAGGGGCTTATTACGGATGTCGGCGAGGGAACGCCGCTGGTTCTTGACAGTGATGACTGCTCCGACAACCCTGAAAAAGGATCATCCCCCATACCCGTCGATGCAGATCTCGCTGAGATACTAAACGATATCCTATAACCTAGCTTTTCTATAAAAAACAACACCCACTGCAAGGATTTTTGCGGTGGGTGTTATTATGTTCAGAATATCAGGAGAGCTTAGTACAGCCTCCGGCATTGATCAAGCCGTCCAGCTTTCTTCCGCGCTGACAAAGGGGACACTCATTGCTTGTATAGTGATTGTACTCAGCAAGGTCGCCCTTTTTGAATATGGTATGGATCGGGAAATCACCGGAAGTTTCGACAGCAGAGAATATGGAAGCAATGCCCACAAGCTTTCCTCCGTAATACTCAATGCATTCGCCTGCACGGGCAAGACTCCTGCCGGTTGACACGGTGGACATTAGCAGCGCAATGTTCTTCCCTGTAATGTACTTTTGCAGCTCGCTGTTGAAAGTAAGCTGATTGTTGGAGTTGATCTCCGGTGTAACAACATGGATCACGCTTCTGGAATTGACGCTCCTTGCGCCGTCCATGAGTTCCTTTGCGAGGAAAGAGCCTATCATCTGCGTGCATTCGAGGCAGACTATTGTGTCGATATTAGTGTAGCGCAGCTTATTCGCAAGCTCAGACGCCACTTCAGACGCCATGGCTGCATCACAGCGAATCTCTGTCATGCTAATGTAAGTGTCTACATGAGCATGGCTTGTTGCATAGTGACCCGGATAGATCGTGAGTTTGATGCGATGATTTGTCGGTGCGTTGACCGTGGAACCGTTGAGCATATTGCCTCCTATGTTGATTGTTTTACTTAATTTTAGCACGACAAAAGCACCTTTGCAATATGCAAAAGTGCAAATTCACTGATAAATTATGAGTAATTTCTGCCAATCAGTCAGAAATTGTATTTTTTATCTTATCATAGGCGATGATAAAAATGGTCTCACACACTAGAGAATCATCCCGTTCATAAAAATGCGCTGCCCAGATCTCATCATCCATCAGGTATATCCTAAAGAACGTATCCGTTCCGTCTGCTTTGGTGACAACAAAGCAGCGCTTGACTGTCCGAGAGGACTCATCGGCATCAACCATTCCGACTTCGCTCGGCTTGATTGCCCTGTACCAATCGTCCTTGTTTGCATATGAGCGAATGACTCCCTCAAACGCTATTTCACGGTACTTCGGATTCTTTATCGTATTATCACCGAAAACGAATTCGTCATCGGTCAGCCTGAACACGGTGTCCTTTGTCTTCTGAAAGTATGTGGCTTTATCCATGTTAAGCTCCGGTGAGATAAACTTTACCGAACCAATGTCGCCGCCGCTGAGCTTATACCAGCCCTGTCTTACTTCGGAAGGCAGCCCTACCTGTTCCTCATCAAGTATGTACTTGCTCGGAAGCTTTTTTGCACATGCCAACGCGCTCATAAGCATTATTGCAGATATGAGAAGTGCAGCGATCCTAATGCTCTTTTTCATTCTTCTCTCCTATAGTAAATTATAAATCAACATTAACTATCCTCACCGGCAAGCTGTCTTGTCCTTTCTGCGAGGATAAGGCCCTCGATGATCTCATCCATATCTCCGTCGATAAACTGCGGAAGCTTATAGACGGTCATTCCGATGCGGTGATCGGTGATACGCCCCTGTGGGAAATTATAGGTGCGGATTCGCTCGCTCCTGTCCCCCGAACCTACCTGACTCCGGCGTGCAGATGCTTCCTTGGCATCCGCCTCCGCACGATACAGATCATAGAGCCTGCTCTTCAGGACCTTCATAGCCTGTTCTTTATTGCGGCCCTGGCTGCGCTCATCCTGACTCTGTACAACAAGCCCGGTTGGAATATGCGTAATGCGAATTGCGCTCTCGGTCTTGTTGACGTGCTGACCGCCCGCACCGCTGGAACGATAGGTGTCGATCCTGAGGTCGTTCATATTGATCTCAACATCCACATCCTCGGCTTCCGGAAGCACCGCAACGGTAGCCGCACTGGTCTGGATCCTGCCCTGTGTTTCCGTCTCGGGCACACGCTGCACGCGGTGTACGCCGCTTTCGAACTTCATGCGGGCATAGACTCCCTTTCCTGTAAGGCTGAAAACCGCTTCCTTCACTCCGCCGCGCTCGGTCTCGTTTATGTCAATAAGCTCATATTTGAAGCCATGACGCTCCGCATACCTCTGGTACATTCTGAGCAGCACAGCTCCGAAAAGCGCAGCCTCATCTCCGCCGGTCCCTGCCCGGATCTCCATGATAACATTTCTGTCATCGTTCTTATCCTTGGGCAGAAGCATAACCTTCAGCTCCCCTATCTGCTGTTCGGCTTTCTTTTCAAGCTCACGAAGCTCACTTTCTGCAAGCTCCTTCATGTCCCTATCCGAACCGGCTTCCGCAAGCATCTCCTTGCATTCCTCTATCTCACGCTGGGTATCCGTGTATTCATCATACTTAGCGATGATGGGTTCCAGCTGTGAATGTTCCTTTACAAGTTCACGCCACCGATTCTGATCAGCGATCACATCAGGGTCTGATATCTCCCTGCTCAGCGCGTCAAAACGCTGCTTCATTTGTTTTAAACGTGTAAGCAAATTCTTTTCCCTTTTATCATTTATTCTTCAAGGCAATTCTACCGATACTACTCTGTCATTGCCGCATATATCCTTATGAACCTTTACCCTTCCGATGGAAGCGAATAGCTCCGGCACGCTCTCTCCCTGGTCAAATCCTATCTCCATCAGCAGAGTTCCTCCCCTGTTGAGGTGTTCCGCAAACTCATCGCTGATCCTGCGGTAGAATTTGAGTCCGTCGTCTCCTCCGTCAAGGGCAAGACGCGGTTCCATTCTGACCTCCGGCTGCAGGCTTTCGCAAACATCCGTCTCAATGTAGGGGGGATTAGCTGTGATGATATCGAAGCTTCCTCCGATATTATCAAACAGGTCGCTCTCTATGATGGAGCAGCAGACTCCGTTCAGCTCTGCATTTTTCTTTGCGACATGCAGCGCAGGGATGCTGATATCCGACAGCACGGCGGATATCCCGGTTCGCTTTGCTATCGATATGCCGATGCAGCCCGATCCGGTGCAGATATCCAGCATAGAAGCATAGGGCCTGTTTTTGATAAAATGTTCGGCTATCTCAGCCAATGTTTCCGTATCCTGCCTTGGAATGAGCACGTTTTCATTCACAAAAAACGGCAATCCCATAAACTCCCATTTTCCGAGGATGTATTGAAGCGGTTCATGCCCGAGCCTGCGGCTGATCATTTCGGATAATTCTCGGCTCTGTTCCTCATCGAGCTGTGTCTGCAGCTCTGAAAAGCCTATCCTATCCGCTTTCAGCACATACGACAGCATTTGGCGAAGCTCAAACTCCGCCTCACGCTCATCGCCTGTAACCAAAGCAAGCTCCGGTAGCCGGTTCTTAATCACCTTTCCGGCTATGCTTTTCATGCCTCCAAAGGTGCTTCTTCGGTATCTGCCGTGGTTTCCGTTGGTTCTTCAGCCTTTTTATTCGCCCTATCGTTATAGTATGCGCAATCACGCTCGCCCATTGCGATATAGAATGCGGCGATCGCAACCTCGATCATATCCTCGGTGGGTTCCTTGGTAGTGATGAACTGAAGCCCCATGCCGGGCGCGCGAACTGCCTTTGTGAGCCAGTTGTCCTTCTTGGCAGCAGCCTGGAGCACCTCATAGCTTATTCCGGCTATCAAGGGGAGACAGATTATCCTGATGCCGAACCTGAACAGGAACGCAAGGACGGAATTGTCGATCTGGAAGTTAATACCATACTGAATGACAACATCGACGCAGGTCAAAACCAATATTGCTATCGCCATGACGAGGAACAGATAATTTGTTCCGCAGCGCGGATGGAGACGCTTATACTTCATCGCATTTTGGGGAGTAAGCTCATCCTCCGCCTCATAGCAGGCTATTGTCTTATGCTCCGCTCCGTGGTACATGAACAGACGCTTCATCTCTTTTATGCTCGAGCAGGCAAAGAGATAGCCGATATAAATAGCAACCCTGAGCACGCCCTCAACAAGCGAACGCCACACGCTCTTGCCCTCGCCGAACAGCAAGGATGAAATGAGCTGCGGCAGGAACACGAACAGTCCGATAGCAAGGAGTATTCCCAGGAACAGCGCAACTCCGATTACGATATCCTCTATATCCTTGCCAAAGGTCTTGGAGAGCCACTTTTCAAACTTGGTCGGCTCTTCCTCTGCAAAGGCATCCGCTCCGTACATATTGGCGGACTGTGTAGTAGTCTTGATTCCGGTCGCAAGCGATTCAACGAATGCTACGCAGCCCCTGACTATGGGAAGCCCCCAGAATGTGCCCTTCTTTGCCTTGGTTGAAAAATCTTTGTATTCGGCCACGATATTGCCGTCAGCACGGCGCACTGCCATGGCAATGCCCGTTGGCGACTTCATCATAACGCCTTCCATTACGGCCTGACCGCCGACACTGCAAACTCTCATAAATATATCCTTTCCGGAATTACACCTTTTGCCAGGTGGTGCCTTCCTTGGTATCCTTGAGCATAATGCCCTGTGCGGCAAGTTCGCTGCGGATCTCGTCTGCACGGGCATAGTTCTTATTCTTCTTTGCTTCAATGCGCTCGGCTATCATGCGCTCGACATACTCTCGCAGCTCGTCGCTGTGCTCTTCTTTCTCCGCAATGAGTCCAAGGCCCAGAACCTCGTCCAAACTCTCGACGATGGCAAGCTTTGTGTTTCCGCTGACATTCTCCTTGAGCGCATCATACAGTACGGTCAAGCCAAGCGAGGTATTGAGATCGTTGCCGACATTCTCAATAAAGCGTGCACGGTAAGCGTTAACAACACCTTCATCGACCTCGCCCTCCGCTTTGATGGCTGAGATGCGGCTTGTAAGCCTTTCATATGCCGCCTTGGCGTTGTTGAGGGAATCAAATGTGAATTCCAGGGGCTTTCTGTAATGGCTCTGGAGACAGAACAGCCTGTAAACCAGAGGATCATAGCCCTTTTCCTCAAGAACGGACACGGTGAGGATGTTTCCCTTGGACTTGCTCATCTTGCCCTCTCGGTCGTTGAGATGCTGAACGTGGAACCAATGTGTACACCATCTATGGCCCAGTGCTGCTTCACTCTGCGCTATCTCATTGGTATGATGCGGAAAGATATTGTCCACGCCTCCGCAGTGCAGATCGCAGTATTCTCCGAGATGCTTCAGGCTGATTGCCGAGCACTCGATATGCCAGCCGGGGTATCCGACGCCCCAGGGACTGTCCCACTTGAGCTCCTGTGAATCGAACTTGGACTTGGTGAACCAAAGCACGAAATCCGACTTGTTCCTCTTGTTGCCGTCCTCCTGAACGTCATCGCGAACACCTACGAGCAAATCATCCGAGGAGTGTCCGGTGAGTGCATAATAGTCATCAAGCTTGGAGGTATCAAAGTAGATGTTTCCGCCCGCCTCATAGGCATAACCGTTCTCAAACAAACGCTCGATAAGCTTAATGTACTCATCGATGCAGTTGGTCGCAGGTTCGACAACATCGGGGATCTTGATATTGAGCTTGCGGCAATCGTCAAAGAAAGCGTTCTCATAGAACTTTGCAATCTCCATGACGGTCTTGCCCTCGCGCTTGGCGCCTGCAACCATCTTGTCCTCTCCGGTATCCCCATCGCTGGCAAGGTGTCCGACGTCTGTAATATTCATAACGCGCAGCACATCGTATCCTACATAGCGCAGGAACTTTTCCAACACATCTTCCATGATATAGGAGCGCAGATTGCCGATATGAGCAAAATGATAGACTGTCGGACCACAGGTATACATTTTGACCTTGCCCGGCTCATGTGTGCGGAATTCATCGACTGTTTTTGTTAGCGTGTTATAAAGATAAATCTTTTCCATGTCAATATATCTATACCTTTCAAAGGATAAAATCTTCCTTGTCGGAATTGTCGGCAGAATGTCGAATATGCCCTTTTCTGTCACTGAAAAAGGCATACATATTTTCTCCGTGAGAGCCAAGTCTGCCGGCTCTCACGGGCAGTCTGAAACTTTGTTAAGACTTCTTAATTATATCGTCGACTGTTGGCTCGTCGTCATCGAAATCAAATGCTGCTGAAGGCGCTTTCATATCACGGCCGGAGGCACGCTTGGCTTCGTCTTCCTTCTTTGCTTTTGTATCGGTCAACAGCCTGGTCACCACCATGCCTGCCAGGAACAAAACGATTGCGACGATGAACAGAATGGTATTAAGCGCCGATAGTTTACCGTATGCGTCAACGGCCGCAACGATTCCGGAAGCTATCATACACAGAGCGACGAGAATGCAGCAAATCCTGGTCACGAGCTTGTATTTCTTATCCATGCCTTCTTTAATATACTCGGACTCATAAATCTTGCCCTTTCCGGAAATACCGAGATACAGCGCATACAGGCCGATGCCCAGTATGATGATGTCCCATGCGGTGAGGCTCTGCTTGATGACAGGTATCTCAGCCTCTGCGGATTCCTCCGTCATGCTGCTTACTGCTTTGACAGTGATCGTTCCCAATTCGGAAGCCGTAATGATGATAAGACCGTTTTCATTGATTTCCCAATCAAGCGAACCCTCGGAAATATCATTATTGTTTTCATCTGTAAGGATAACGGTGAAGGTCAGGTTCTCATATCCTTCGTCACCGGGTTTTATATTGTTTGTCTCGCCTGCATAATAGAACAGGGCGGCGCCGGTCTGCTTATTGACCTGCGCGGACGGCAGGGTCTGAACGCCGATCCTGCGAAGCTGGGGTTCCATTTTGAGCTCATCCTCTGTTGCTTCAAGCGTTGCCTGTCCGGAACTTGAACCGATACATCCGGTAAAGGATGCAAATGCGGTCACGAGCAGAAGCAGGCTCAGTACGAGCAGGGCGATTTTACTAAGGTTTGCGGTCTTTTTCATATTCTTCTCCGTTCTTATCTCTGTTAAATTTCAAATGTCAAAGAGAATACGCAAGGGCATAGACCCGGGTTAATGCGCATTAACCCTCAGACATTAGAATTTCGTTGGTCAAATCATTCCTCGGTAAGCTCAATGAAGCTTTTGTCTATACCGAGGGCATAGCAGATGGTGAGCGCCTCGCGGGGAGGATTCGCATCATTTGGAAGCTCAAATATGCCATAGTCCATGAACTCTTCAAGCACCCGGGTTCGATTCCTACCGCCTCCGGCAAGTGCGGCTCTAAGCTTTTCGGTGTCCGCATTTCTCAGCCCCATCACCTGGTAGTGTTTATCTGCAAGCCTTGCCACGTCATCAAAATGCGTGGTAATAAACGCAAAGGTTTTCTCGCGAACGCTGAAATATTTTACTGCCGCGCGCACAAGTGCAGCCCCCTCGTGCGGATTGGTTCCCCTTGCGAATTCATCAAGAAGCACCAGCGAAAAGCCATTTGGTTCCTTCGTAATGATATCGTTAAGCGCCGTCATCTCGCCGCCAAAGCTCGACAGGCCGGACATGGCGTCCTCCCTATCCTCCGAAAGAAGGTCGATATCCGAAATAAGCGGAAGGCTTGCGGATCTCGCAAAAGCGGCAATTCCAGTCATTGCAAGGCTGCAGTTGAGCGCAAGCGTCTTAACGGTCACGGACTTACCGCCCATATTGGCTCCGGTCAGCACCGTTGACCCCATGCACAGCTCAACGCTTATCGGGGTAAACTCACCATTGCGTTCGCGCAGGGCGGCGGCAACCATCGGATTGGTCATCTCGCTCATGCGTATATGCTCCGCATTTTCACAAATGTTTGGTATGGCGCAGCCGTATTTTGCCGCTAAACGAGCCTTAGCCATTGCATAATCGAGCTTTGCGATCGATGAAACGACCTCCATTATCGCTCCTGCGTAGGCCGAAAGTGCCTTCGTCATCTGCGCTCTTACGGCGAACTCCTCATTCTCTTCACGAGCCGCCAGCAACGTCAACTCTGCGCTCAGCCTATCCCTGTCGGTCTTATCGGCCTTTTTGATCTCCAAGTCCAGTTTATGACGTTCACTCCTGATTCTTGCAAGATCCTGCGAAGTCCTGTCGCTGACACGGAATGTCATGGCACGCATACCATCGGGGTCGATTATATCGAGAGCTTCCGGAAAGCTCCTTATATAGATGCCAATCGGTTTATTGTCCCTGCAAAGCTCATTATAGGCTTCATTGAGCCTATCGAGAAGCAGCAGAAAGCGTTTGATCTCGAACAGTTCAACATCCGAAAGGGTGAACATCGCGGAACGTTCTATACTCTTTCTGACATCCTTAAACTGCATCAAAGCTCTTTCGATCTTTTCAAAAGCGGCTCTATGCTCAACAAGCAGCTTCATGAGAGTATCTATCCTTGAAAACTCGTCATCAAGCTCTTCCCTTTCGGAGACCGAATAGAAATGGGGCTTTCTTGCAAGCTCCGCGCCGTATGGAGAGCAGGGTTCAAGCAGTGAAAGGACATATGAAAAGCCTATCGAATTCAGTTGATTTCCGTTCAGCAATTTTCATCCTCCATAACGTTAATAACCTCAATGCCGCAAGGAATGCGTCTGCGAACCTCATCAAAAAAAGCTTCCTTATTATAGTGCAGGCCGTATGCGGAAAACGGATTCACCGTTACTGCCAGCAGCTTCGTCCTTTCCAGTACGGTGAAATGCGCACCGGCAAGCAGGAGCTTTTGATACTTTGCTCCGGACAATAGAAGTCTGCTGCTGTCCTCGACAACGATCTCAGTCTCATCCCCGAATCTTCCGCCTGCAAGCAGTGTCGAAGCCATGCTGTCGGTGACCGCTCCGCGAATAAGCAGGGACTTTGCCCGAGTCTTTCTAAGCTCGTCCACGGCAAGTGCAAGCTCATCCTCCCCTGCTGCGTTATCTCCGCTTCCAATCACGAATTTAGAGGTGTGCATGGAAAAATCCAGCTTGGTTTGCTCAAGGTTCATTATTTCCGCGCAATATGCGGTATCCTGCACGGTCTTGTCCATATCGGGCGAATAGCTTGCGCCGCTGCATAGTATCGCAGCATCGCTCAATGACGGCATTGAAAGAGATTTCCTGCTGAGCGCTCCGTCCAGGAATACATGCTTTGCTCCAAATGAGAACAGCTCGTCCCGGATGCTTTTAAGCTGAGCCGTCATGGACGGGCCTGCAAGCTGTACATAGCCGTCGCTCATCGCGCGCAGAAGCACAACGTTCCCCATTGGCGTACTCATATCCGTAACATCGAGTATCTCCCTTGAAACCGTACCAAGCTCGACCGCCTGTGCCGCCGTAGCGAAAAGCGTTCCGTTTTGAACGAATATTTCGGGCTTTTTCGTATTTGTGACAAGATCGCTTCTCTCACCGTCACGGCCTATGGAGGTCAACCCGATAAGTTCATCCGCTGCGTTGAATGCACGAATCAAGCCGTTTAAGACCGTCGTCTTTCCGGCATTCTTGCACATCCCTATCACGGCTGCCGAGCCATATGGTTTTACCAGATCGTACAGCAAGCACATACCTCCACTATTAAATTATAGCATATCGGATTGAGTTTGTACAATTCTTTTTGAAAACTATTATTGGCGAAATCGATATGAAGGAGGAACAATACGCAATCATTGTCCCCCCATTATCACATACATACATCTTGAAGGCTCGCTTTCGATGTTCCTGCCGTTTTCCGCCATGTTGGGGTGGATCTTTGTTATGTAGTATTCATAGCTGCTTCCCAAAAGCGCGCTAACATCCCTGTATTCGACCGGACCGCTGCATCCGCTCAGCGTTGCTATGCGAATCACATATCCTGATCGATCGCGCCTATATATGGCGTATGACAGCCTCGCATCATCGGAGGTAAAGGTTATTACCGGCTTACCCGTGACATCAAAATACCACCCCACCTGTTCGGGCGCCGAAGGGTACTGCCAGAATGGGTTTTCATGCATGGGTGCGGTGCATAGCGTGAATACCTCGTTCATCACCTGCTCCTCCGGCATATATTCCGTTGCCAAAAAGAGTTCGCCTTCCTCCATAGAGTTCTTATCAAGGCTGACTTCTATTACACCATCGGGTATCGTGAAGTCGGAGTTGCCGCCGTCATATATGGCGGAAAGCAGTTCCGCGATCACGACGCATGAGCTGCTGCCGCCGGTTGTGCCGCTTGGCAGCGCGCCAAGCGAAGCATTGTCCATCCCCATCCACATTACTATGGTGTATTCGGAAGTATACGCTGCAGTCCATGCGTCCCTAACATTTCCGTTTGAATCGAGGTTTGTTCCTGTCTTGGCTGCGACATGCAGTCCTGTCTCGCCCAAACGCTTTGCGGTTCCGTTTTCCGCTGCAGAACTCAGCATATCTGTGAGAATGTATGCGTTCGCTTCGTTCATCACCCTTTCCGCCTTTGCTTCATGAGCATAGAGCGTTTCTCCATCACGCTCGATCCTTGATACGGAATACGGTGCTATGTACTCACCGCCCGATGCAAACGTATTATATGCGCCTGCCATTTCGAGCGGCGAAACGCCGTAGGTAAAACCTCCGAGGGCAAGGGCAAGGGAGATGCATTCATCGTCAAAGGAGATACCGAGCCGCTCTGAAAATGCGACTCCCGTTCCGAGTCCGATTGAATCCAGCATTTCGACGGCAGGAATATTCAGCGATTCCTCAATCGCGCGGCGGACGCTGACCTTTCCGCAATAGACATCTCCTGCGTTTCTCGGGGAATATCCGTCAAAGTCCATCGGTTCGTCATCGAGCATGGTTGCGGCAGTCACGCAGCAATACTCCATTGCCGGGGCATAGCATATGATAGGTTTCATCAGCGAACCGGGCTGGCGCTCCATCTCCGAAGCACGATTAAAGCAGCCGGAGCTATACTCCCTTCCGCCGACCATTGCCGCAATGCTGCCATCCACTCTCAGCGCTGCCAATGCGCCCTCGGAGTTCTCCGAGCCTTCCGGATACCCTTCCGAATGTTTTACGAGCTGTTCCGCCTCTTCGTTAATATCAGTTGCCAGAGTTGTGTAGACCTGATAGCCGCCGCAAAGCAGCTCATTTCGGTCAACCTCGAGATACCGGCAGCATTCGTCAATAGAATAGTCGATAAAGTAATTCTCCGCCTTGACCATATTGTTAGTGAGAACGCATTCCTCGTTGATTGCGGAGTTATACTCTTCCTCCGTGATCCTGCCGTAATCCAGCATAAGCTTCAGCACCGTATCACGCCTCCCAACGGACTTTTCCATATTGAGATGCGGGGCGTACCTTGACGGCGCTTTTACTATTCCTGCCAGCTGCGCAGCCTGCGCAATGCTGAGCTCGCTTGCGCTGACTCCGAAATATCCCCTTGACGCAGTCTCTATTCCGTAGAATCCGCCTCCGAAGTATACATAGTTCATGTACATCTCCAATATTTCATCCTTGGAGAATCGGTGCTCCATACAGATGGAAAGGTATGCCTCCTCCACCTTTCGTTCAAAGGTTTTGTCCGGCGAAAGATGGCTGAGCTTTATCAGCTGCTGCCCTATCGTTGAAGCACCCTGAACCTTTCCCCCGGCCTTGATGTCCGCAAGCGCAGCGCCGCCGATTCGGATGATGTCGATACCGCTGTGCTCATAAAACCTGGCATCCTCTGCCGATGTGAAGGCGTATTTGACATACTCCGGCAGACTCTCGATCTCTATCGGAATGCGGTTATCCGAGGAGTGCATAATTGAGATCTCATTCCCCTCTGCATCATAAAAAACCGTACTGCGCGCCGCGCCGGTTATGAGATCGGGGTCAAATGTATGCCATTCATCCACCTTGAAATAAACTGCAAACAGTATCACACCCGCCGCGATCGATCCTGCGGATAGAATCAGCAGGACGCGGAATGCAGTTTTCAATTTGGACGGTCTTTTCTTTTTTCCTTCTTCGCCGGTTGTCTTTTTCTTCATTTCATCGCTCCGAGCATCGAATTCTTGGTGTAGTTTTTGTTGAAGCGATGTGATTTATGTATTATTTGATCATTAATTAATTATTTATCGCTCTATAATACCATGAACAGCGTGCCGACGGTGATAAGAACCGAGCCCACGGCGGACTTCCACGTGAACTTGTCGTGGAGAAACACAAACGCCAGGATCAGCGTGATAACTACGCTGAGCTTATCTATCGGCACGACTTTGCTGACATCTCCGACCTGTATAGCCTTATAATAGCACAGCCACGAAACCCCGGTCGCGATACCCGAGAGAATTAAGAATAGCCAGCTTTTCTTGCTTATAGTAGAGATACCGCCCTGAGCATCGGTAATGAAAACCATTCCCCATGCCATTATCAGCACTACAACGGTGCGAAGCGCAGTTGCAAGATTTGAATTAACTCCGTCGATGCCGACTTTGGCGAGAATGCTCGTCAATGCGGCAAAGACTGCGGACAGGATAGCATAAACAACCCACATATCCGGATACCTCCTATAATGTTCCGCATGATTATACCGCTGTTGATGTGGTTTTGCCAGAGCAATTATCCGATATATTATGCTTTCGTGTCATACGATTATATTGTTTACGGGGTTAAATCACCATTGCTTTTTGGAGAGAATACTGCTATACTTCTTTCCCGAAAATTTAATTTATTCAAACTGCGAAAGGAGATAATATGGACGCTTCAAAGATGAATTACGATGAACTATTAGAGTTTGCTCTCAGTCTTGCCGTAAAGATTCAGCAGAGCGGCGCCGAAACCTACCGTGTTGAGGAAACCATCACAAGGCTGTTGTCGGCTTACGGTATTGAAGCGGACGCAAGCGTCATTCCGAACTGCATCACCGTATCCTGCAAGACCCCGGACGGTAAAAATATTTCCACACTGCGCCGTGTCAGGAGCTGCGATACCCAGCTCGATGCCATAGAAAGATACAGTGCGCTATCAAGAAAGCTCTGCACGGAGAAGCCGGATCTTGATGAAGCTTGGGCATTACTAAAAAGCACGACTGCCAATGTAAGGCATTATAATGCCTGGATCATTTTCCTCGGCTATTTTCTTGTTGCATTCGGCTTTGCTTTCTTTTTTAAGGGAACCTTCTTCGATGCGATCGTTGCCGGGTTCTGCGGCCTTGCGACAGGTTTTAGTTTGAAACTGATGGGAAATCTTCATGCCAACCCCTTTTTCAGCACGCTGGTTTCGGGTTTCATACTCTCGTTTTTTGCGCATTGCTTCGGGCATCTTGGCCTATGCGACAATGTCGATGCCGTCAGTATCGGTGCGCTGATGATTCTGGTTCCCGGTTTTCTGTTCACCAACAGCCTTCGCGACATCATTTACGGCGACACCATGTCGGGTGTTAACAGGCTTGTTCAGGTGCTCATCATCGCCGTTGCCCTTGTGGTCGGAACGAGCGCAGCGGTTAGCTTTGCCACCGTTTTATTCGGAGGCATAGAAAGCGGAGCGAATCTCGTCACCTACTCGCTGCCGATACAGTGTATCGCCGGAATGATTGGTACGCTCGGCTTCTGCCTTTGGTTCAATATTCACGGTCATGGGCTGCTGTTGTGCCTTCTGGGCAGCATTATCTCGTGGCTGGTGTACAGCCTGTGCGCTCACTTCAATATGAATCTATACGGATGCTACTTCATCGCTGCCGCAGTCGTATCACTTTATGCTGAGATAATGGCAAGGATACGCAAGTATCCGGCAACGAGCTACCTGCTCGCTTCGCTGGTACCGCTCATTCCCGGCGCCGGAGTGTACTATACCATGAGTGCTATCGCAAGAAACGACATGGCAACATTCTCCCAAAAGGGCGTTGAGACCGCTGCAATAGCCGGAAGCATAGCTATCGGCATCCTGCTGGTATCCTCCTCCTTCCGTATGCTCAGCGTGTATAAGCAGCGCAGGGCATGCAAGAAAGCGGCAAAGTAGAAAAGCTGCACAGCAAAAGCATGTTTTTCAAAAGGGATGCTTCCTAAAACGGTGCATCCCTTTTTTGTTGGTTTTATTGAGTGATCAGCTTAAGCATATCCTCCGGAAGCTCGCAGGACAGCGTAATCCTCTCGTTGGTCAGCGGATGAACGAAGCTCACTTTTTCGGAATGCAGTGCAGGCCTGTCGATAAGCTCGGGTTCTTCCTTTCCGTAAAGCCAATCGCCGCACAGCGGATGCCCTATCGCCGCCATGTGCAGGCGTATCTGGTGCGTTCTCCCGGTTTCCGGAACGCATCGAACGAGAGAAAGCTCTCCGGCTTCCCCTATCACTTCAAATCCAGTCAATGCCCTTGCTCCGTCAGCCCTCACTTCTCGCTTTATTGCAGAGCCGTCCGTCCTGCCAATGGTGAGGTCGATAGTTCCGGCTTTTTCTTTCAGCTTTCCATGAACGACCGCAAGATACTCCCTAAAGAATCCATCGGTATGAAGCTTATCGCTCAACCGCTGATGCATATAGCCGTTCTTTGCAATGGTCATTATTCCGGTCGTTCCCCTGTCGAGGCGACTTACAGGATGATACATCAGTTTGTTTCCGTAATAAGCTGTGACCCTGCTTTCAATCGATTCCACCTCATCATCATATCTTGAGCCATGCGCCGCTGCGCCGGAGGGCTTATCAATAATAAGTATGTCCTCATCTTCAAACAGTATCGGGTATGGAAGCTCGCCTTGGCATGATGGCGATGCTCCTATAACCACGCTGAGTATCTGTCCGCATCGTACCTGCGCATTGGTTCGAATGCCCTCTCCGTCTAAGCAAATGCCGTTCTCGATCTGCTTCAGTTTAGCAATAAGGCTTGATGACAGCATAAGCTCCCTTGTCAGCACCGTCTTAACGCTGCATCCGTCATACTTACTTCCTATCTCATACTTCAATGTTCGCATTTTCTGTTTGCACCCTTTATTTTTTCCGATATTAATGATACAATTAAATCATTAAACAGGCAAGCGTTATTTGCCCAAATAATTAAAGGGAACGGAGGTAACCTATGCAAAAGCTCATGACCCACGGCGAACTTCTCGGAGATGACGGCGCCCTGATAGAATCCGGATACGCGACATCGCTCGTAAGAGAATACCGCCGCAGTGCGATAAAGGCTTCCACTCTCCGCATAAAGGAGTGGGATTACTACCTAATCTACAACGGAAGCTTTGGCGTCGCACTTACGATTGCAGATAATGCTTACATGAGCATGCTCAGCGTAAGCGTTCTCGACTTCAATGCTCCCAATGAAACGACCGCGAGCGTTATGGGAGCCTTCCCAATGGGCAGGGTCCATCTTCCCGAAACATCAAAGGAGGGAATCTCTAAGCTCAGGATAGGAAAATCCGAATTCGCCTATTTTGTCGGCAATGGCAAGCGCCGACTTATCTGTCACATGGATAAGTTCGCCGACCGGAAGCCCTTCGACTGCGATATTACGCTCTCGAACGAGCCGCAGGACAGCATGGTGATCGCTACCCCATTCAAAAACAAGCCCACTTCGTTCTATTACAATCAAAAGATAGTGGGCATGAGAGCCGAAGGAATCATTCGCTTTTCCGGGCGCAGCCTAAAATTCAAGCCTGATGACAGCTTTGGGCTTCTCGACTGGGGACGAGGAGTGTGGACATATGATAACACTTGGTATTGGGGAGCGGCGCATGGCATCGTCGACGGCAGGGTCATCGGCTTCAATATCGGATGCGGCTTTGGCGACACATCAAACGCAACTGAAAACATGCTGTTTGCAGATGGTTATGCCCATAAGATAGATGATGTTGCCTTCAACATACCAAAGACAGCCGACGGTAATGATAATTACATGTCGCCATGGACATTTACCTCTTCCGATAATCGTTTTGAGATGCGCTTTGAACCCATCATTGACCGCAAGGCTATAATCAATGCGCTCGTAATCGAGAGCCGCCAGCACCAGGTTTTCGGGCGATTCAGCGGCAGAATGAGGCTGAACGACGGCAGCGTAATTGAAATCAGGGACTTTTTGGGCTTTGCCGAAAAGGTTCGCAACAGATGGTGAACCTGTCGAAAGGCTGTTGGATGAGCTAAAATATAAATTATTTTTCCTGAATCAACTATTGACAAAGCCGGAACGGTGGTGTACAATAGCTCCTGCATTCGACAGATGTGCGCCCATAGCTCAGCGGATAGAGTGCCCGGCTACGAACCGGTAGGTCGCAGGTTCAAATCCTGCTGGGCGCGCCATACTGACCCTTCTTGTTTTTCAGGAAGGGTTATGTTTTTATCCGGTTATCCATATTTTCGGGAGGCAGTATGCTAAATCTGTATGTCATCTATACGACAAAGCCATCTATGCGGCAGGAGTTTCTGAATGCCCTTCACGACAGCGGGATCCTTGAAATTATCCGAAATGAAGAGGGCTGCATGATGTACGAATTGTTTTTATCAGACAGCAACGAAAATGAGCTGCTTCTCATTGAGCGATGGACGGAGCCCGCTTATCAGCAAATGCATATGCAGCAGGAGCATATGAAAAGGTTCAGGGAAATCAAAAATCGCTTCGTTGACGCTTCTGTTCTCGGCAGATATGAAGATATTTCCGAGTAAACCGTTATAAATTTTGTCTTTTTCCTTCGGTTTTTTCTTTTTCGCCGCAAAGCCTATTGAAAAAACAGACATAAATCTGATATAATACCCTTGTTTATCGAGAGCAAATGCTCCTAATAAGAAAGGAACCGTGGTTGTGCAAAAGAGCGACAGTCGTTATCAGTCCTATATAGAAATTTTGAAGTCCGAGCTTGTCCCGGCCGCAGGCTGCACAGAACCCATTGCCATTGCCTTTGCCGCAGCAAGAGCCAGGCGCATTTTGGGCTGCTTACCCGAAAGGGTCGATATTGTCGTCAGCGGCAATATCATTAAGAATGTCAAGAGCGTTATTGTTCCCAACACAGGCGGAATGAAGGGTATTGCTGCCGCCGCTGCCGCAGGTATTGCTGCCGGTGATGATGAGCGTATCCTTGAGGTCATTGCACTGGTTGATGACGAGGGCCGTGCCGGGATCCGAGATTTCCTCGAAAATTGCGAGATAAGCATCAAACCCGCCGACAACGATCTCGTATTCGACATAGATATTCGTGAATATCACGGAGATGATCAGGTTCATATCCGTATCATTGATTACCACACCAATATCGTACTCATTGAAAAGAACGGCGAAGTGCTGTTCGCTGCCGAGACGACGAGCTTTGAAAAAAGCTCCGGTCTTGTGACCGAAAAGGACGCCATGTCCATTATGGACATCATCGATTTTGCGAACACCGTCGATATTTCCGACATCGGAGACACCATAAGAAGACAGATAAGCTACAACTCCGCCATCTCCGCAGAGGGTCTTGCTAACGATTACGGTGCAAATGTCGGCAAGATCATTCTTAATACCTACGGCAATGATGTTAAATTCCGTGCAATGGCGGCCCCTGCGGCAGGAAGCGATGCCAGAATGGGCGGCTGCGAGCTTCCTGTCATCATAGTATCCGGCAGCGGCAATCAGGGCATGACCGCCTCACTTCCCGTTATCGAGTACGCCAAGGAGTATCACAAGAGCGAGGAGGAGCTTATCCGCGCCGTCATCGTGTCCGACCTCATCACCATCCACCAGAAATCCTGGATAGGCAGGCTGTCCGCATTCTGCGGCGCGATCAGCGCAGGCTGCGGCTCTGCTGCCGGAATTGCATATCTTTTGGGCGGAGATTATGATGTTATTGCCCATACGCTCGTCAATTCGCTTGCAATCGTATCCGGCATTGTCTGCGACGGAGCAAAGGCCTCCTGTGCAGGAAAGATTGCTGCCGCCGTCAATGCAGGCATTCTCGGCTACAATATGCACCTCAACGGGCAGCAGTTCTATGCCGGTGACGGTATCGTGTCCAAGGGTGTTGAGGCTACCATCCGCAATGTCGGAAGGCTCGGCCGCGACGGTATGCGTGAGACCGACAAGGAGATCCTGCGCATAATGACAGAATAATTCATTAATTATTTCAAATCAAAGGGTTTATGCTTCGTGCGGAAAACCCTTTCATTTTTTTCGCGCCTATTGTATAATGGCTGCGCAAAAGATAATGCATGGAGGAATATCGATAATGAAGTATAGACGCATACTGCTCAAGATGAGTGGAGAGGTGCTTTCTGGCAAGACCCCGATAGATTTTGATAACGTTATGACCGCTGCGGGCTACATCAAGGCGTTGTACGATGTTGGATGCCAAATAGGCGTTGTTGTCGGCGGCGGCAATATGTGGCGCGGCAGATCCAGCGGCGCAATGGACAGGAGCCGTGCGGACAGCATCGGGATGCTGGCAACCGCTATGAACTCGCTTGCGCTTGAACAGGCACTTATTGATTTGAATATTCCTGTCACCGTAATGAGCGCAGTCAGCATGGAGCTTTTCATGGACAACTATTCCGCGAGAGGCGCAAACTCCGCGCTTGACGAAGGCAAGGTGGTCATCTTTGCCTGCGGCTCCGGATCGCCCTTTTTCTCCACGGATACCGCTGCGGCACTCAGGGCAGCGCAGATCCATGCGGACGCTCTGCTGCTTGCCAAGGCTGTCGACGGCATCTACACCGCCGACCCCAAGCTTGACCCGACTGCAAAGAGGTATTCGCGCGTAAGCTATGACGTGGTCATCGAAAAGAACCTTCATGCGACCGATCTGACCGCAATAAGCTTCTGCCGCGAGTATTCAATTCCCATGGTGCTGTTTGCCATGGAATCCGACGAAAGCTTTGTCAATGCCGTAAACGGCGTCAATGCAGGCACTATCGTGGACTCCGAGCCCGGTTTTGAGCTTGTATGAACCATCCGGACGCTTCGGAAGCTTTTTGAATTAAAAATTATTGACAATCACAAAATCTTCTTATAAAATAATCTGGTAATACTGTAACAGAAAGGGACTGAATATGGACGTTATTGAAATCGCACAGGATAAAATGGGCAAAACCATTTCCGTTCTCAAGCGTGATTTGGGCTCGCTGCGTGCAGGCAGGGCCAATCCTCAGCTGCTTGACCGCATCGTTGTCGATTATTACGGCACCCCCACCCCCATCAACCAGATGGGTACTATAAGCTCACCCGAACCTCGAATGCTCGTTATCTCGCTTTGGGACGCCTCCATGCTTTCCGCAGTTGAAAAGGCTATCCAAAAATCCGATCTGGGCATCAATCCTTCCAATGACGGCAAGCTCATCCGCCTTGTTTTCCCCGAGCTGACCGAAGAGCGCCGCAAGGAACTTGTAAAGATCGTCCGTAAGAAGGCGGAGGAAGCCAAGGTTGCTATCCGTGCCATCCGCAGGGAAGCAAATGAAACCATCAAGAAGGACTGCAAGGACGGCAATATCACCGAAGACGACCAGAAGAAGCTTGAAGAAAAAGCTCAGAAGGCTACCGACGCCGCTATCAAGGATGTTGACCGCATCTGCGGCGAGAAGGAAAAGGAGCTGCTGGAGGTTTGACCGGTCTGCTCGGCTTGCCGCCGGAAAAGGCGGCCGCTATACTCGAGGCCGAAGGCTATCGGGTGGAAACGGTTGAGGCACGATCCAGAAAGGGTGTCAACGGCGACAGTCTGCGTGTGATTCGTGTACTCAAACTTGACGAGAAAACCGTTCAGATCACCTATTCCGAATTCTTGACTAACGTTAATAGGGCGTGAGGATTCACGTCCTTTTTTGGGTGTAATTTATGAGCATTTACGAAAGATATTCTAACGATGAGCTGGGCATGCTTGGGCTTACCGGAACACTGCCCAAGCATGTCGGAATAATCATGGACGGCAACGGTCGCTGGGCAAAGGCAAAGCATATGCCAAGGAGCTTTGGCCATCGCGCCGGAATGGATGCTCTGCACGAGATAGTTCGCACCTCTCACAGCATAGGGATTGAGGCTCTGACAGTCTATGCCTTTTCCACAGAGAACTGGGGACGGCCCCAAGCGGAGATTAATGCTCTTTTTTCGCTCTTGGTTGAGTACTTTTATAAGGAGATTGACGAGCTTGACCAAAACAATGTCCGCATCTTCATATTAGGGGATCTAAGCAGATTTCAGCCCAAGCTTCGAGAGCTGATGGAGTCAGCCGTCGAACGAACCAAGAATAATACCGGACTGGAGTTTGCAATTGCCCTTAACTACGGTTCAAGGGCGGAGATCCTGAATGCTATCAAATCTATCGTGAGTGAAGGCATCCCCCCGGAGGAGCTTACAGAGGACTCCGTTTCCCGACGGCTGTATACGGGCGTAATGCACTGTCCCGACCCCGACCTCATCATTCGCACGGCAGGCGAACAGAGGCTTTCCAACTTCCTGCTATGGCAGGCTGCCTACTCCGAGTTTGTGTTCACGGATACGGCTTTCCCGGACTTCACTCCGGAAGTTTATATCGGATGTATCAAGGAATTCATGCAGAGAACGAGAAGATTCGGCAAAGTATTATAGACCCTTCCGTTATCGTTAACATTGAATTGATGATCGAGTAATACAAACTCTTTTGACCGCTTCGACGGAATAATTTTTATCAAGGAAACACATCATGAAAAGCTTGCCAATTCGCACCGTTTTTGCCGTTCTGCTCATCGGCCTTCTTGCGCTCGTACTCTGGCTCGGAGGCTGGGTCCAGGCAATCGTCCTCGGGCTGTTCAGCGTTATTGCTGTCCATGAAATGACCGATATTTTCAGGATTAAAGATATTTATCCTTTCTCCATTCCGCTGCTCATTATGGGAGGAACGGAATACATAGTGCTGTATAAGCTTGGCTCTTCATGGCTTCTGCTGCTTGCGGTTCTTGTCTTCTTTGCCCTGATGATAGAGCGAATACTGAATCCCAAGCGCACCACCTTGGATCTCGTTGCTTCGCTTTGCATCATGGTCTATCCGCTTTCGATGCTGCTTTGTCTGGGCGCGGTCGGCTTCGGAAGAACAGACTATTCGCGCATGGCTCTGTTCTGCTGCTTCGCAGGCCCTTGTATGGCGGATAACGCCGCCTATATGATAGGCTCTGTTTTTGGCAAGCATAAGCTCTGCCCTGCAATCAGCCCGAACAAGACCATCGAAGGCGCCGTAAGCGGAGTTATTTTCGGAGCACTCGGCGGTGTGCTTGCGTTTTATGTTCAAAAGCTGTGGGGATTTGATATCTCCATCTGGTTCTACATCATTGTTTGCTTTATCGGAGGCATCATCGGCCAATTCGGCGATCTTCTGTCATCCACTTTCAAGCGCTGGGCAGGAGTTAAGGATTTCGGCAATCTCATCCCCGGCCACGGCGGCGCCATGGACAGGCTTGACAGCGCAATGATCGCCGCACCCATGGTTTTGGCTGCATTCACTCTATTCATCAAGTAAGAAGGAGTTATTATGAAAAACCTTGCTGTTTTCGGCTCTACCGGCTCCATTGGCAGGCAGACGCTTTCCGTTGCTCGATTTCATAGGGACGAGTTCACGGTAAAGGCACTGGCAGCAGGTAATAATGTACAGCTGATGCTGGAGCAAATTGAGCAGTTTCATCCGCATTTCGTAGGAATGAGTTCCCCTGACGCAGCCAGGGAAATACGCGAAAAGCATCCCGAGATCATCGTTGTAAGCGGTGAAGAGGTCAACATGCTCGCTTCGCTCCACGAAGTCGATATTGTTGTTAACGGTGTTAATGGGTTTGCAGGGCTTGCGCCGCTCATCGCTGCGCTGAAGGCCGGAAAGACCGTGGCACTTGCGAACAAGGAGAGCATAGTCTGTGCTCATCACGTTGTGAACAGCGTACTTGCTGAATTCGGCGGAAAGATAATTCCCGTTGACAGCGAGCAGAGCGCAATCTTCCAATGCCTCTCTGCCGGAAGGCGTGAGGACGTCAAGCGTCTGGTGCTGACCGCTTCCGGTGGAATGTTCCGTGAATTTACCAAAGAAGAGTTATCAAAAGTAACTCCCGAAATGGCGCTTCATCATCCGACATGGAGCATGGGCGGAAAAATCACCATTGATTCATCATCCATGTTCAACAAGGGTCTGGAGCTGATGGAGGCAGGTTGGCTGTTCGATTTCAAACCGGATAGTATTAGTATACTTATACATCCGCAATCCGTAGTGCATTCTATGGTTGAGTACATAGACGGCTCCATGATTGCGCAGCTTAGCCGGCCCGATATGAGGCTTGCTATCCAGTACGCCCTCACCTATCCGGCGAGGATACCTTCGGAGCTTCCGAAGTTTGACCTTACCAAGCTCTCCGGCCTAACGTTTTTTGAACCCGATGGCGAAAAATTCCCTGCCATTCCTTTAGCGTATGCCGCTTTTCGTGAAGGCGACTCGCTCCCGATCGCATATAATGCCGCAAACGAGGTCGCCGTCCGCTATTTTGTTGAAAGGAAGCTGAGCTTTACCGGTATTGCTGCCTGTGTTGAAGCGGTTATGAACCGCATAATCTGTGGCAGCAGGGTTGATACCATCGAGAAGGTTTACTACCTTGACGGCGAAGCCAGGCGTGTGGCAGAGGAGTTCTGCAGCAAACACATCGGTGTTGATTTATAATATTATAAGGGGGAAAGAATACGATGCTAAACATCATACTTGCCATATTGGTTCTGGCATTCCTGATTTTCTTTCACGAGCTGGGACATTTTACCGTTGGAAAGCTGCTTGGCTTCAGAGTCTTGGGCTTCTCAATGGGTTTCGGCCCTGCTCTGGTGAAGTTTAAAAAGGGTGATACAGAATACGCCCTGCGTGCCATTCCCTTCGGCGGCTCATGTCAGTTTGACGGCGAAGACGAGGATGCGGAGACCGACCCGAAACGCTTCAACGCTCAGCCCGTATGGAAGCGTTTTCTGGTGATTCTCGCCGGTCCGTTCATGAATGTACTGCTTGCTTTTCTTATCTCATTCATACTTATGCTTGCGGTTCCCGTGCCGATCTATGCCGTTGATGGCGCCTCCGGAGACTGCATACCCTACATCGTTGAGGTTGTTGAAGGCAGCGCTGCCGAAAAAGCGGGCATTCTCCCCGGAGACATAGTTCTTGCTGTGGACGGCAAAAACACCATGGATGCCAACGATGGCATTGAATCCACCGATGCGCTGGTAGCACTAATCGGTGAGGCAGGTAATGACCTTTACATCACCTTGGAACGAAACGGTATCATCGATACGCTATTTGTACATGGTGTTTATTCATCAGAGCTCGGCAGGAATCAGCTAGGCATACGCATCGGTGCAGTCGTTGAAAACACCGAGCACTACACGGTGGGCAAGGCATTTACGGGTTCGTTTGAATACCTCGGACAGATTATCACCGCAACTGCTGAGGGAATTGCCGGTATGTTCAAAAACGGCATTCATCAGGGAGATGTATCCGGCGTTGTAGGCACTGTTGCTATCATGGCGGATGTTGCAAACGATGGACTAATTAACCTTGTCTATATTGCTGTGATCCTTTCGCTGAGTCTTGGACTTTTCAACCTCATCCCCTTCCCTGCACTGGACGGCGGGAGGCTGCTGTTCCTTGTGATAGAAGCGATCAAGGGCAAACCGCTTAACAGAAAGGTCGAGGGTATTGTCAATGCCATTGGGCTTGGGCTTCTGTTCCTGCTGATGATAGTTGTTACAGTATCCGATGTGATAGGATTGTTCAAATGATATTGCGCAGACTCTCCGGCATTTTTCCTGCCGGAGAGTTTCTTTTCAATCTATTCGGTCAAGACGGTTGTATTACTCCGCAGGCGATGCGCGCTCCTGCATTTCCTGCAGGCTGGGAGGTAAAGTCATCCATGCCTTCATGTATTATCACTGTCCTTCCGATGACCTCCCAAGGAGTAAAGCTGCCGGTCAGTACGGCAAGAAACGCCCTCGTGCCGCAGCCTATTAGTGGCGGCAGATCCCCTGCGTGATGCGGATGGGCGCAGTCGCCCTTACTGAAATGTGCCCCTGCTCCGGAGAAGCCTTCACCGCTGCATGCGCTCCCCTCGTGAATATGCAAAGCAAAGAACCTGCTTCCGCAGTTCCCTTCGGCTCTCGGCAAGCCGTTTACCCTTACAGAAAGCAAGCTTCCGTCCCTTTCGGGATAGATATACATAATTCCGCTTATGCTGCTTCCCTCAGCCTCTCCGGTAATCTTTGCATAGGCAGCCGGCCTTCCAAAAAAACTATCGAACATATTGCATCCTCCTTAATTTAGAGGTATGCGGATCGGCCCGGATAGATGTATCCTTTTTCCGCTAAAAGGATGAATTGTGCTTGAAATATGCTGCGTTATTTATTATAATAGGAGATAGTCCCGAAAAAGGTCATGCGAAAACAAAAAGGAGATAAGTATGTCCTCTGAATCCGACAACAGTATTCCCGAAACTCCGGAGAAGCAGCCTGCTTCGGAGTCCTCAGGTTCCATACACTCAGGACACAGAAAAAGGGTGAGGGACCGATTCCTATCCCACGGCTGCAGACTGAGCGGCCAGTACTACGAGCATCAGGTGCTTGAAATGCTGCTGTTCTATACCAACGCCCGAGGGGATGTAAATCCGCTTGCCCATAAGCTTATCGATAGATTCGGCTCGCTGTATAATGTGCTTAATGCAGACATATCGGAGCTTGCACGCTTCGGTCTTTCCGAAAACACCATCATGCTGCTAAAGCTTGCAAATGCTATCCCTGCCTATGCCGAAGAGCAGATGTACCGTCAGGACTCCTTCTCCAACCTGGACTCCATTATGAGATTCTGCTTTAAGCTGCTCGGGAATTGCGCCGAAGAGAGGGTATGCGTCATATGCCTTGGCGCAGGGAATAGACTTTTGCACTACGAACTGTTGGATGAAGGCAGCCCCGACAAGACATCCTTCCCTCGCAGGCGCATAACTGAAATCGCACTGCGCTATCACGCAGTCAACCTTGTGATTGCGCACAATCATCCTTCAAAGACCTGTGTTCCCTCTTCGGATGACATCGAAAGCACACAGGAGCTGTATCAGCTTCTGCGGGATCTTGACATCAACCTTGTAGAACATATTATCGTCGCCAATCCCTGCTGCTATGCAATACTAAAGCAATACACGAAGGATTTGCGCAGCGGTAATCCCTGACATCGGACTCTGATCGCTAATCGATCCTTCTCAACGTAGGCAGTATTCCGATATTCTTCAGCATTCTGTACAGAATCGGAAGCGGCAGACCGATTATCGTGAAGTAATTTCCGCATATGCTCTCGACAAACATTCCGAACGGTCCCTGTATTCCGTATGCGCCTGCCTTATCGGTCGGCTCGCCGGATGCAACGTACGCATTTATCTCATCATCTGTGAGGGTGCAGAACCTGACCTCGGTCGTGCTGACATCCTGTTGGACGGAATCCTGCGAAATGACCGCAATACCGGTATGCACCGTATGTGTGTTGCCCGAAAGCTTTTTCAGTATTCCGACAGCGTCCTTCTCATCTCTGGGCTTTCCGATTATCTCGCCGTTGAATGCAACGACCGTATCAGAGCCCACTACCGCAAGCTCACTCGGATCCGTTCCTTCTGCGATCAGTCTGTCGTAGACTTCTCTCGCTTTCTTTTCCGCCAAGGCGGATACCAGCTTTTGTGGGTCATGCTCCATGATGTTTTCATCGGCATTGCTCACAACTATTTCATAATCATATCCGCACATGCTCATCAGCTCACGCCTGCGCTGTGAAGAGCTTGCAAGAACGAGTCGCATATATTACTTCTTCCTTTCATTTTGGACACTTTTTTGGCTCAATTCGCCGCATACAGATTCTAACAAAAAAACTAAGGCCTTGCAAGTGATTAGGTTTGATCCTTTGGTGGGGCTATTTGGTAAAAAAGTACATAAAAAATGCAGTAAAAGTGTTGACAATGATTAATTACGAGTGTACAATAAGGTTGCGGAGGCAATTATCCCCTGTTTTGTGCTCCGTTAATATATTTTCACGTCGAAAGGAGCACGGTATGAGCGCGGTCGATTTCTCAAATCCCAGATACTTTGGACAAGCCACGATCTCCGTTGACTCCAAAGGACGAATCTTTATCCCTACAAAATGGCATGACCAGATCGGTGAATCGGTCATACTGCACATTGGCCTGAGCAGAATGGGCAGCGGCAGATATCTTGAGTTGACAACTCCTGAGGTGTTCGACGCCTTTATTGACAGGCTGGATGCCCTGCCTTCAACAAACCGAAGGTTCGATCAGCTAAAGAGCATGATCCTCGGAAACAGTGAAAAGATCTATCTTGACAAGCAGTCCCGAATCCTGCTTCCCAAAAATCTAATTGAATATGCGAATCTCGGAAGCGAGATAACCCTTGTCGGCAACGGCAAATATCTCCAGCTTTGGGCTCCCGATGCATACAAGCGTTCCGAAGAGGCCTACGATCACAGCAGCCTCTGCAACGATCTTGACAGTCTGAACAGCGAGATCGACGGCCTGTTTGGTTACGGAGGTGCGGTGAATGGCTGATACATACCACGTGCCTATCATGCTCTCCGAGGTCATGGAGCTACTCTCGCCGGAGCGTGGCGGAATATTCGTTGACGGAACGCTGGGCGGAGGAGGCCACAGTCAGGGCATCCTTTCAAGACTCCCGGAAGGTTCGACTCTGTATGGCATAGACCGAGATGACGACGCGTTGGAAGCTGCTGGATACAGACTGCGTGATTACAGCGCATTTAAGCCCATAAAGGGCAACTTCTTTAATATGAAGGCCCTTCTTGGCAGTCAGGGCGTAACCGGAGTAGACGGAATACTCCTGGATCTGGGGGTCAGCTCCCACCAGCTGGACGACGGCAGCAGGGGCTTTTCATACGGAATAGATGCTCCGCTTGACATGCGGATGGACAGGACCCAGAATTTCAGCGCTTACGATGTTGTTAATGGATATTCTTCCAAGCGTCTGTTTGAGATAATTCGTGATTACGGCGAGGAGCGTTTCAGCTCACGCATTGCAAATTCAATAGTTGCGGCAAGGGAAAAGCACCCCATAAAGACCACTGCTGAGCTTTCGGAGATAATCAAAGCAGCTATCCCGGCTGCGGCAAGGCGCGAGGGCCCTCATCCGGCTAAGCGAACATTTCAGGCGATACGTATCGAAGTCAACGGCGAGCTGAATGGCCTTGAAAACGCAGTCACCGATGCTGTCGACCTGCTGAACCCCGGCGGAGTGATAGCAATTATCAGCTTCCACTCCCTCGAAGCAAGAATAGTAAAGACAACCTTCCGCAGATTAGCAAATCCGTGTACCTGCCCAAAGGATGCTCCGTTATGTATCTGCGGCAAGAAACCAATAGTCCGGCTGCTGACCGGAAAGCCCATCACGGCAAGCGATGCCGAGTTGGAAAGCAATCCACGCGCACGCAGCGCCGAGCTGCGAGGAGCAGTCAAGCTCATACCAGAAGGAGGAACGGCATATAATGGCTAACGAATACAGGAACGATTATCAGGCTCGCCGTGCAAGCAGCCTGGCCCAATTCGGAATCACCGTGGTTTCCGATGCCGGCAGCAATTCATCACAGCGCAGCTATTCCGCAAGCGCTTCCTCATCATACGGTGCCTATTCGTCCGGTCGGAGCGGTGCCCGTGTTGGCTCAACGCGGTTTGCGGAACAGGGCTCAGCAGCACGAAAGCTCGAGCCGACACCCCAAGAGATACCGAAGCAGGAAAAGGTCAAAAAGCCCGGCATCAAAGAGCGTCTTGGCGTTCTCATCAAGACCACCGATGCGGTGCCCAAGGCAATAATCATCTGTCTGGTTCTCGTATTGGCCGCTACGATCTGCATTCCGCTCGTCGGCTCATATCTTCAGACTGCCGCTCAGCATGAACTTAACAGCGTAAATAAACAGATCAGCGATGTCAACCATGACCTCACTGAACTGCATGAAGCGTATCTGTTTTCAATAGACAGCAACGAGGCCTGTGCGGCTGCCGTGCACGCCGGCATGGCAAGAGTGGCGCAGTCCACCCCCGTTCATCCGTAATCGCCAAAGGCTCATTCGATTCTGTCGCAATGAGCCCTAATTCTGATATAGAGGTACTTAATGGGCAAGAAAGCCAAGCTGAAAATAACGGAAGAAAAGAGTCTCAGAAGCGCTCCTCGTTATATGAAGCGTGTAAAAACGGTCGCATGGTTTTTTGCTGCGCTGTTTACACTGGTTGCATGCTACATCTTCTATATTTCTGTCATTGTAGGTCCGCAGAGAGTGCAGACTGCGGTAAAGCAATGGACTCATACATCTGCGCTCACCGCTTCAAGGGGCGAAATCGTTGACTGCAACGGCAAGGTGCTTGCCACGAACGGTACGGTTTATCAGATAGTACTCTGGCCCAAGAACATAACAAAGGGTGACGAATCCCGTGTAGCGCAGGAACTTTCCAACCTATTTGAACTTGATTACGAAACGATTTATAAGCGTGCCTGCAATAAGCTCATCGGCGAGTATGTCGTCAAGCGCCAGGTCGATTCGGATACAGTCGAACAGCTCCGTTCACTCAAGCTGTCCGGCGTCGGAGTGCTGACAGACAGCAAGCGGTATTACCCATACGGTACGCTGCTTTCGCAGGTCATCGGTTTCACAACCCGTGATAATGTCGGTCAGAGCGGCCTTGAGCTTTCGCTCGATGTATATCTGACCGGAAAGGACGGCACGATAACCACACAGACCGACAGTCAGGGTAATACCCTTCCCTACACGGGAGAATTCAATACAGATCCAATCAACGGCGCAAAAGTCGTGCTTACAGTGGATCAGGTATTCCAAAGCTACTTGGAAAATGCGCTTGAAGAAGCGCTGCGCGTAAACAACGCGAAGAATGCTCAGGGGATCATCATGGATGTCAATACAGGCGCGATAAAGGCGATCTCCACAAAGCCCGACTATGATCCAAACGATCCTCCGCGCAGCAGTCTTGACGAGCTTGCAGCACTTTCCCGCAACAGGATCGTCACCGACGCATACGAACCCGGATCCACCTTCAAGATCCTGACTTTGGCTTCTGCAATCGACTGCGGAGTTGCCAATCTTAATTCTACCTATTACTGCAACGGCGGCTATATCGTGAACGGTGAGCGCATAAAATGCTGGCGTCATGCAGGCCACGGCAGCCAGGATCTCACCAAGGCAACCGAAAACTCCTGCAACTGCTGCTTTATGCAGCTTGCGCTCGGAATGGGCAAGGAGACATTCTATGATTATCTCTACTCCTTTGGACTCGGACAAAAGACCGGCGACTTTTTCGGCGGTGAATCAAGCGGTATTGTTACCCACGAAAAATACATCACCGATAACGATCTTGCAAGGATAGGCTTTGGACAGAGCATCGCAGTCACCCCCATTCAGCTCGTCACCGCAATATCCGCAGCCGTTAACGGCGGCAAACTATACACTCCTTACATCGTTGAGGAGATAGTTGAAGCGGATGGTACTGTTCTTGAATACGGCGGTTCTCACTTTGTCAGGGACGTTATCAAGCCCGAAACCTCCGCCATCGTAAGACAGATACTCCAAAGCGTTGTAGACAACGGCACCGGAAGGAACTGCCAGATCGAAGGCTATTTCGTTGGCGGCAAGACCGGTACGGCGCAGAAGTATGATGAATACGGCCGAGTTTCTGCCGGAAGCTACATCTGTTCATTCGTTGGCTTCGCCCCTGCCGATGATCCGCAGTATGTTTGCCTTATCCTTGTCGATGAGCCAAAGGTCGGCTCTATCTTCGGCAGCACGGTAGCGGCTCCGTTCGTGCAGCGTGTTCTCTCCGAGATCCTCCCCTATGCGGGGATCGCTCCTTCTCACCTCTCCGAAACGGTCGTTGTCCCCGATGTCGTTGGAATGAGCATGGATGAGGCTAACAAGGCATTGCGTGATGCAGGGCTCGAGGGCCTGTATGAATGCGAAGAAACCGTTACGCTTCAAATACCTGCTGCAGGGCAGAGCGTAGTCAAGGGGTCTTCGGTGCTGCTGTACACAGGCTATGAGGGCATAAACACCGATGAAGGTGAACCCGAACCATACATGGTTACGGTGCCCAATCTCTATGGCATGACGCCCGTGCAGGCTTACAATGCCCTGACCGAAATCGGAATGATAATGGAAACCAATCCCGACGACCCATACGGCTTTGTGCTTGAGCAGAGCATACCTGCGGGTACAAAGGTTGAATACGGTTCAGGTATTATCCTTAGATTCGGATATGAACCGGAAGAATAAATACGAAATACCTCTGAAAAGGAAAGTGATATTATGCGTCTTAGCAAGCTGGCAAAAAATGTGAACTGCAAGATCATCGGCGGAGACTGCGATATAAATCGTATCGAATATGACTCTCGCCGTGTCGAACCCGGAAACCTGTTCGTATGTGTCAACGGCACATTCCTGGATGGGCATCAATTTGCGGAGTCCGCAGTCAACAGGGGCGCAGCCGCCCTTCTCGCAGAGAGGGAGCTTCCCTTTGAACTGCCTCAGGTCATAGTGCCAAACACCCGTATTGCAATGGCAGAAATGGCTGCCGAGCTTTACGACCAGCCTGCAAAGGGCATTACGATAATAGGCGTCACCGGAACCAACGGCAAGACGACCACGACATATATGCTTAAGAGCATCTTTGAGCAGGCAGGACATAGGGTCGGCATTATCGGCACCATTCGCAATATGGTGGGAAATGCCATAATACCCACTTCGCACACCACCCCCGAGAGCGTTGAGCTCATGAGGGTATTCCGCATTATGCGTGACGCCGGTGTGGATGTGATAATCATGGAGGTTAGCTCGCAGGCGCTCGACCAGCATCGTGTTCATGGAATCGAGTTCACCGTAGGCGGATTCACCAACTTAACTCAAGACCATCTTGACTATCACAAGACCTTTGAGAACTATATGAAAGCCAAGCGCATTATGTTTGAAAACGCAAAATTCGCAGTTGTGAATGCTGATGATGCGCATAGCCGGCCATTGATCGAGGGTCTAGGCCTCGGCAGCATGACCTATGGTATCAGAAGTGCTGATGCCGATGTCAAGGCGTGCGGTATCGATGTCAATTCAAAAGGAATTGAATTCGACCTCGTTGCTCACGATACCACGGAGCACATAAATGTGAACATTCCGGGACTTTTCAACGTATATAACGCGCTGCTCGCCGCATCCATCTCCATGAAGCTTGGAGTCAGCATGGACTGCATTCGCGAAGGCTTGTCAAGCGTTCGCGGCGTATCGGGAAGGATGGAAGCGCTTGACACCGACGGATTTGACTTTTCCGTAATACTCGATTTTGCTCACACTCCGGACGGACTAATGAATCTGTTGACCTCCGTGCATGAGTTTGCCAAGGCGAGGATAATAACCGTTTTCGGCTGCGGCGGAGACAAGGATAAGACCAAGCGTCCCATCATGGGCGAAATGGCCGGAATGTATTCGGATTTCTGCGTCGTCACCAGCGATAACCCGCGCACCGAGAATCCCATGAAGATCATTGACATGGTGCTCGAGGGTGTTCACAAGACCAAGTGTGAATATGAGGTCATTGAAAACCGCCGCGAAGCAATCAAGTTCGCTCTCAGCATTGCGCAGCCCGATGACGTCGTCGTGCTCGCAGGGAAAGGCCACGAAACATATCAGGAGATCAACGGCGTAAAACACCCCTTTGATGAGAAGATCATCGTTGAGGAGCTGCTTGACGATATGCGCAGAAAGGATTGATCCGTTATGCAAAGGATGATTTTCGCATTTATCGCAGCGGCTGCGATCTCCATGCTGCTTGCTCCCGTCTTTATACCGATGCTTAGGCGGCTTAAATTTGGACAAGTTGAGCGCAAGGAAGGGCCTCATGCCAACTCCGCAAAGGAGGGCACGCCTACTATGGGAGGCATCATGTTCATCATCAGCATCGTGGTGGCAGCGGCCGTATTTTCCATATATAACATCGCCCTGAGCTTTTCCATCCCTGCAATTCTCATGATGCTCGCATTTGGGTTGGTAGGCTTTCTCGATGACTTTATCAAGGTCAGGCTTAAGCGGAATCTGGGTCTCAAGGCATATCAAAAGATAATCGCGCAGCTGCTGCTCTCATTTGCCGTTGCATACTATGCATACAAGAGCGAGTTCATCGGTTCCGTGCTTTACGACCCTATCTTCGGCGAGATCGATCTCGGCTGGGGCTATATCCCATTCATAATGTTTGTGGAAATAGCTATCGTCAACAGCGCCAACCTTACCGATGGTCTGGACGGACTTCTGGGAGGAGTATCCATAGTCTACTCCATTGCAATTGGCGTGTTGTTCCTGTATTTTGCCGGAGTATTCAATACCGGATTTGCCGGTAATCCCCTATTTGTCGCGCATAGCGACGGTATGATCTCAATGGCAGTATTCGCATTTGCAGTTGCAGGAGGGTGCACTGGCTTCCTTAAGTCCAACAGCTATCCTGCCAAGGTTTTCATGGGCGATACCGGCTCAATGGCCCTGGGCGGAGCGATGTGTGCTATGGTCATCTACTCTCGCTCTCCTATCCTGTTCCTTCTGATGGGCGCTTGCATCGTTGCGTCTGCCGTCAGCGTCGTGCTGCAGGTGGGCTCATTCAAGCTCCGCCACGGAAAACGCATATTCAAGATGGCTCCGCTTCACCATCACTTTGAGCTGCTCGGATACCCCGAGACCAAGATAGTGACCGGTTACATGATAGTGACTGCGCTCACCTGTCTTATCGCTCTTGCGCTGTTCCTTTGATCAAGCAGCGCTTCCCGTTCGCCGGTCCACGAACCAAATGGGCCGATATGGGCGAATGATATTATTGCTTCGAGCGGTTGCTTCCGTCTCGATGCTCAACGGCACTTGAGGTATTCTATAGTACCTTATCTACATAGAATTAAATGACTTGCTCGGCAAAGCACGCACGCCGAAGGAGGAGACGCTATGAAGAAAAAAAACGCATTAGTTGTCGGAATGGCAAAGAGCGGTATCGCATCCGCTATTCTGCTGTATAAAAAGGGTTACAATGTTTGTATCAATGACCTCAAATCCGATATCCCCGGGCTGGACGAGGCGCTCAAGGACATCAAGTACACCAAGATGCTAGGAGTTCCCCCGGAGGCGCTGCTCGATGGAATTGACCTGATGGTGCTTTCACCCGTTATCCCCATCTTCCGTCCTTTCGTTAAGGAAGCACTCGCAAGAGGGATAGAGGTCATCGGTGAAATAGAGCTTGGCTACCGTTATTGCGACAGAGGAACAAAATTCGTTTGCATCGGCGGAACCAACGGCAAGACCACCACGACAATGCTTACCGGCGAGATCTTCAAGGCGTATCATGAGCATATCGGAGCCGGAAGAGCCTTCGTGCTCGGAAACATCGGAGTACCCATCACCGCTCATGCGCTCGAAACAAGAGCAGGCGATACTGTCGTTGCGGAAACCGCCTCGCTGCAGTTCGAGAGCATATCGGAATTCCGCTGCAATGCCGCAGGTCTTCTCAATATCACCGAGGACCATATCAACCGTTTCGGCAGCATGGAGGCCTATATCGCCGCCAAGATGAGGATGTTTGAAAACCAGACCGAGGACGATTTTGCCGCCCTCAATCTGGATGATCCAATCGTATCCGCAGCAAAAACAAAAGCCCACAAGCTCTTCTTCTCGTTAGAAACCGAGGTTGAAGAGGGTGCATTCGTCCGCAACGGTATGATAGTCTTCCGTATGAACGGAAAGGAGACAGAGCTGCTTCCTGCCGATGAGATTGGACTCATTGGCAGACACAACCTTCAGAACGCACTGTGCGCAGTCTGTCTGTCAATGGCGATGGGCGTACCTGCTGAGATCATCAGCGGAGTACTTCGCTCCTTCAGGGGCGTTGAACACAGGATAGAGTTCACAAGGCTCTATCATGGCATCACCTTCTATAACGACTCCAAGGGTACCAATCCCGAATCCACAATAAAGGCAGTCGAGGCCATGAAGCAGCCAACCATTCTGCTGTTGGGTGTCGGCAACTATGATAAGCAAAGCGATTATCGCCCGGTTTTCAGATGCTTTAACGGTAAGGTCAAGGCATGCATAGTCAACGGCTCCAACACCGATGCCATTCTTCAGGCGGCTGCTGATGAAGGTTATTCCAACATCCATGCCTGCATCGGCGGTCTTGACGAGATGATCTATGCGTCCGTTGAAATGGCTGAGCCCGGTGACGCAGTTCTGCTCTCGCCTGCCTGCGCAAGCTGGGGTATGTTCACCGATTATGAAGAACGAGGCAGAGTTTTCAAGAAGATCGTAAATTCTCTCAAGGATTGAGTCATCGAACTTTTTCGAGGTAAAAATGACTGGGAAAATCATCAGCAACAGGCAACAAAAGAATCACAGCTTCAGGAGCTTCATTTCGGGCAGGAATGCGGAGACCATTCAGCTTCCGGCAGTTAAGAAGCACGGCCTTGATTATCCGCTGTTGATTGCGGTGATACTCATCTGCGCCTTCGGCATCGTCATGCTGTTCTCCGCCAGCTACTACTATGCGGAGCTTACGCAGGGCGATGGTCTTCATTATGTGCGAACACAGAGCATATTTTTGTTTTTCGGACTTATCGGTATGCTCTTGCTATCGCATGTTCCCTATACATTCTATTCAAATAAATGGGTGGCACTTTCGCTGTATGCCGCATTGATCGTCTCCCTGCTCGCTGTCAAGCTCGTAGGCGTGGAGCTTCAAGGCTCCAAGCGTTGGCTGAGCCTTGGTTTCACGACCGTGCAGCCGTCGGAGTTTTCTAAGATTATACTAACCATTTGTATGGGGGGGTATGCCGCAAAGCACGTTAAGGATATCCACAGCTTTTCAAGAGGTCTGCTCCCAATGCTGCTCATGGTTGCGGTTCCGGTCGTTTTCATCTACATGCAGCCCAACCTTTCGATGCTGCTGATCCTGATGATCAATTTCCTAATCTTCGCATTCGTTTGCGGTTGTGATTGGCGCTGGCTTTTGGGAATGTGTATTGTCGGAACCGGAGCAGTTGTCATCTATCTGCTTCTTAAGGGTAACTATCAATCGCAGCGTTTTTTCCTGGCGACAATGAGTTGGGAGGAACTTCAGGAGCTTTCCGGCAACGAGTCCTTTCAGATAGTTCAATCACTTTATGCGTTTGCAAACGGTGGTCTGTTCGGGCAGGGTTTTGACGCGAGCAGACAAAAGCTCCTGTTCCTGCCGTATCGTGAAAGCGACTATATCCTTCCCATCATTGCAGAGGAGCTGGGGTTTGTCGCAGTGCTGTTGCTGCTCGCCGCATACTTCTTTATAATCTATCGTGGATTGAGGATAGCAAGCAATTGTAAGGAACGCTTCGGTTCGTTGCTTGCGGTTGGAATATCCACGGCGATAGGCGTGCAGGTCTTTATCAATGCAGCAGTCGTTTCCAACCTGCTTCCGGCAACGGGGCAGACGCTGCCGTTCATAAGCTCAGGAGGTACTTCCCTATTCGCATACCTTGTGAGCGTCGGAATACTGCTCAACGTTTCAAGATATACCGAAAGGAATAAAGCAAACTAAGGCTGCCTATGGATAACGAAAGAAAAGAAAACGCTGATAATATCGAAAGCAAAAAAAGCGGAGACCGCAATGACCGATCCGGGCAGAACGGTGCTTCATCCCGCCGCAGTCAAAGCGGCTTCGTTGATGATGATCTTCTCTTTCCGAACGCAGAAAACGTAAGCGAGATATTTGATGCTTCCGATGCTTCCGAAGCCTTTGATTCAGCGCAGCAGTCCCCTCGTGTCCGCAGGCGCAGATCATCCGACAGCTACTATCGTGATATTAAGTTCACCGATGAGCCTAAGAAACGCCGGAAAGATGCTCCCGACGACATAGACTCCATGAGCATCAACGCAAGCGGTTTCAGTCTCGAGTCAAAGAAAAAGCACGCAAACTTTAAGGAGATCCTGAAGCTTATTGCCAAGCTCGCTCTCATCGCCGCTGTAATTTTCGGTCTGATAATGCTGTATAAGCTTCTGCATGTGAAATCGGTTACGGTGAGCGGAAGCCTAAAGTACAGCGAAACTCAGCTGCTGAGCCAAAGCGGGATACAGGACGGAGCATTTATTCTTTCTTACACTAAGGATAAGGTCGAGGATAGCTTTGAAAAAATACCTGATGTCAGCGTCGTAAGCTTTAGGCGCGTATTGCCGAACAGCATCGAGATCACCGTGGTCGATAAGGACGCACGCGCAGCTCTGCCCGCTGCAAACGGAGGGTACACCCTGATAAGCGCAGACGGTTATGTTATTAGCTCCGGCATTGAAAGCGCCGACGGTCTTGTGCTCGTTCGCGGTCTTTCCGGCAAGAGCTATGCAATCGGCAGCTATATCAATCTGGATTCCGACAGCGCATCCGAAGCTGCAGTGATAAGGCTTCTGGAGGCTGTCAACGTGAGTACACTTGCCCACTTCGTTACGGCGATAGACCTTTCAAACTCGTCCTGCATCAAGCTTGAGATCGGCAGCAGCTTCACGATCATTCTTGGCGATTGTGTCGAAGCATATCAGAACATCACGACCGCCGCAAAGGCTTACGAATATTTTAGCAGGGAGTATCCTGAAGGAGGAATTATTAATGTGTTCACAGGCTCAACGATAGTTGATTTTACTCCCTCAAGGACCGAAAACGGAGCTTGATACATTTGCACTTCCGCAGGTGTCATGTGCCGGATCGTCCGTTTCGCTTTCAGCAAAAATGCTGAATTATTACTTATTTTTACCTTAATTGGCTATTGCAATGCATACATTATTCATGTATAATAATGTATATGGCAAAAGACATATATATTTAATTTTATGTCTTGTCTGGTTGCTTTGGCAGCTTTGCAAGCATTAGCCTGTCCGGAGAATCGCGTATGAAGTGTACCTCTGTAATCGACATAGGAAGCAGCAAGGTAAGCTGCTGTACGATAAGCCTCGGGGCAAAAGGAATCCCGACGGTTCGAGGCTTCTGCTCCTGCGCCTATCCCGGCTATTATTTGGGCGGTATGCCCAGGACAAGCTCCCTTTTCCAGGCAATATCGACAGCTGTTGCGCATTGCGAAGCGGAGTCCAAGCAGAGGATATCGAGCGTCAGCATCGGTATTCCTGCATCATTTACCAAAACCAGGATCTCAGCTGCAAAGCTCGAATCGCAGTTCGGCGGCGCCAGGATCTCGGAGCCTGATATTGACAAGCTCATTCTTCTGTCCTCCCCGATGAATCCCCCCAAGGACTATTCGCTGATCCACAGCACTCCGTTCGATTATGTAGTCAATGGAAGTGAAAGGGTGGCCGAACCGGTCGGAGTGTTTGCACAATCCCTCGAAGCAAGCGTTTCGCATATATATGCCGATAACGCACTGTTGAAGCTGCTGAACGAATGCTTCACCAAGCTTGGGATATCAATTGAGCTGTTCGCCTCATCTTCATTAACGGACGCCCACTATATCATTCCGGAGGAGATGCGTCGTGACGGAGCAGTTCTCATCGACTGCGGCGGCAATGTTTGCGACGTCAGCCTGATAAGAAACGATGCGGTCTTTGAAACGATTTCCATCGGCATGGGCGGAAGCCATATTACCAACGACCTTGCCATCAGATTAAGGCTTTCCGACTCCGCTGCGGACGAGCTTAAACGCCACTACGGCTTCTATTACACCGATCTGCGGCAGTATCGCAGGGTCTTCGTTCCCAATGAGGGTTATGTATCGGTCAAGAATTCGGTGACCGCTTCCATAATCGAATCCAGAGTGAAGGAATTGGCAGGCCATGTTTCAGAGTCTATCGGCGAGCTTGTAGCGGATGCAGCGGACATGCCTGTCTATATTACGGGCGGAGGTATTGCTCCTCTGTCAGGGGGCATTGAATTCTTCAGCGAGTGCATCGGCCTTGAGATTAACGACTGCGTGCCCTATTCGGCTTTCGAAGAGGATGATGACATCTACGGAAAAATATCCGCATATGCACTTGCGGACTTCATTCTGTACGAGAGCAGGAGCGTTGCCCGCGCTAACGGGCGTCTGTTTACCGGAATCAAACAAATTCTGACCAAAAAGTCTTAGGAGGATACCATAATGCCTTTAGAGTTTCAAATAGATAACGATACTGCCAATATTGCCCAAATCAAGGTTGTAGGAGTCGGAGGCGCAGGCGGCAATGCCGTAAACCGTATGATCGACTATGGCCTTAAGGGGGTTGAATTTATTTCTGTCAATACCGACCATCAGGCCCTTTACAAGTCCAAAGCCGATGTGAAGGTTCAAATCGGCGAAAAGGCAACCGGCAAGCTTGGCGCAGGCTCAGACCCCGCTGTCGGCAAGGCCGCTGCTGAGGAAAGCCGCGATGCTATTACCGATGTGCTCCGCGGAGCCGATCTCGTATTCATTACGGCAGGCATGGGCGGCGGAACCGGCACAGGTGCCTCCCCGATCATTGCCGAAATTGCCAGAGAGCTTGGCATTTTAACCGTCGCAGTGGTTACTAAGCCCTTTGAATTTGAGGGAAAAAACCGTGCAAACTCCGCAATCAGCGGTATTCGCTCGCTGCGTGATGTTGTCGATACGCTGATAATCATTCCTAATCAGAAGCTTGTCTCCATAGTTGGCAAACGCCCCATGCGTGAAGCTTTCATGGTTGCGGACGATGTTCTGCGCCAGGGTGTTCAGGGCATTTGTGATATCATCACACATCCCGACACAATCAACAGCGACTTTGCCGATGTCCGCACCATCATTTCCGCAAAGGGTATGGCTCACATGGGTATCAGCACTGCTTCCGGTGATGACCGCTGCGTCACCGCAGCCAGACAGGCCATCAACAGCCCCATGCTCGAAACCTCTATCGACGGTGCCAAGGGCGTGCTGTTCAACGTTGTCGGCGATCCTTCCCTCTCTATGGAAGAGATCGACGAGGCCGGACGTCTCATTCGTGATGCCGTCGACCCCAATGCCAACTTCATATTCTCTATGGGCATTGACGATAACCTCGAGGATGAAGTCCGTATCACGGTTATTGCAACCGGGTTTGAATACTCTGATGAATACCTTGATCCCAAGGCTGAACCTGCGAAGGAAGAGGCGCAGCCTGCCGAACCGAAGTCCGCTCAGGATGATCAGGCGGCTTGCCCAGGCGAGAATGAAGACGACAACTATGATCAGGATTTTTCCGACCTTGACGAGCCCGATCTCACACAGCCCTTTGAGCCGCCGACCGGTGGCTATCGCCGCAGGCCCTATTCCGGAGCGGATACCACCGAACGCAGGCGTGCAACTCCTATCCCCAACTCCCGCAATCGTTTTGAGCCATCCGAGCCCTCGGACAGTAGAGTGATTGACGAGCTCGATCCTGACGGAACGCCAGCTTCCGGTGCACGCAGCACCGAGCGTAAGCGCAGTTCCGGTTTCGATTCCAGAAAGCAGTCCGGTTCAGACCTCGATTTTCCCTCATGCCTGAGGCCCAACAGAAGGGGCCCCGGCGGTAAAAAGTAATTATTACCTTCGAGTCGTCACTTTTTGTGGCGGCTCGGTTTATATGCAAATTATAAAACGTTCTCCGTCTTGTTTACTTTTATTCCTTGATGTGCTATACTGCTTTCGGAGGATTATTATGGCAAAGTTCAAAGTTGACAATCAAATTATTCATTACGAAGTTGTTGGTTCTTCCGATTTTGAGCAGAAGACCCCCATCCTTATGCTGCACGGAAACGGCGAGGACATGCATATCTATGATAAGGTCATCTCTCGTTTCGGGGACTCGGAATGCTTTGTTCTAATGGACAGCCGCTTGCATGGCGAATCCGAACCGACTGAAGAGGGTTCGCGTCACCTAAGCTATGAAAGAATGGCCGATGATGCGATAGAGCTGATGAAGCATCTTGGCATTCATGAATACAATATTGTAGGTTATTCTGACGGAGGGATCATTGCCCTCATCATGGCGAAAAAGACCTATGACGTCTCTAAGGTCATTGCTATAGGAGTCAACGCAAACCCCGGCGGCCTTACTCCGGCGGCACTGAGGAATATCAAGTCCGCTTACGGAAAAGCCAAGCGCAAGCACCGCGAAATGCTTATGGAGTATAACAGGCTTATGCTGGAGGAGCCCAATATCACGCTCAGCGACCTGTCTCGCATAGTTGCCGAAGTGACCATCCTGCTTGGCGCAAAGGACAAGTTCATCATCCGAAAGCACAGCGAATCGATTGCCGATGCTCTGCCCCACTGTTCTCATGTTCTGGTGCCGGATGCCGGGCATGATATTCCGGAGACTCATCCGCAGCTTCTGTCCGACTATATACGCACATTGCTTTGATTTGCGGTCAGTCGAAAATATATTTTGTTTTTTCGAAGGAAATCGCTTTTTTGTTCAACCAACCGGAGCTTCCGTTCGTTATATTGTCAGATGACGGCAAGCAAGAACCTCATCTTTCATGGTTTCCTTCCTATAATACAAAAAAGAAAGAGAGCTGTAGGCGGCAGCTCTTCTTCTTTTTTATGCGGATTTTCACTATTGCATCGCTGCAGGATCATCCTCATTTTTCATTGTTTTGAGACCGTAACGCAGCCGGCATGCATGGCATAACAAATGTATCGTGCTATCCCATCCGATTCGAATCCATGTTATCAAGGCAGAACAAAGGAAAATAGGAAAAAAGCCTGCCCTTCGAAAACGAAGGGCAGGCTTTTATTTTAGGTCATCCCAATGAATCAGTCATTGGTGGGTGCTCCGACAGGGCAGACTCCGGCGCAGGTGCCGCACTCTACACACAGATCGGGATTGATCTCGTACTTGCCATCGCCTTCGGAAATGGCACTTACGGGGCATTCTGCTGCGCATGCGCCACAGGCGATGCATGCATCGGTAATGCGATAAGCCATTGAAATTACCTCCTAATTAGATATGGTAAAAGCATTTAGCTTTACCCATATCTATTTTACCATTGATTTTGATAAAATCAAGTACTATTTGCTTCAAGAGGTCAAAATCAAAAAAATGATTACCCTGACTTACTCGTTCTCCATGGCATCCTTGAGAGCCTTGCCGGGCTTGAAGCTTACGGAACGGCTTGCTTCGATCTCGATGGTCTCTCCGGTCATGGGATTACGGCCCTTCCTTGCAGGACGTTCGCGTACATCAAAGCAGCCGAAGCCAACGATCTGAACCTTCTCGCCCTTTTCGAGCTCTTCGATGATAAGGTCAAAGACTGCGTTGACCGCAAGATCGGCATCCTTGCGTGTAAGGCGGCACTTGCCGGCAAGAGCCTGGATAAGTTGAGCTTTATTCATTGATGAATTCCTCCGAAATTTTGACTTTGTAATTGTATTGACCCCTACGGTCGGGATTACGGTATCTACAACCGCTTTTGTCCGGTGATTGTCCGTACAAACAACGCTAAATATTTTAACAGTCTTACCGCAAAAACGCAATAGTTTTATGGTATATTTTCAGGTTTTTTTAACGGATTCGGAATGTTTTAAGCATTATATCTCATCTTGCTTTTCACTGAGCTTGATTCTGTCCCAATAGGAATCCATTTCAGTCAGACCCATTCCTTCAAGACGCTTGCCCTCGGAGAGGATAAGCGCTTCCATACTAATAAACCTTTTCATGAACTTATCCGTTGCAGCTGACAGCGCCAGCTCCGGATCAACCTTAACAAGCCGCGCCACATTAACGCAGGCAAAGAGAAGATCGCCTATCTCCTCCGCAAGATTCTCCTTGTCCCCACTGTTTATCGCGGCAAGCACCTCATCCGCTTCCTCATGGACCTTTGGCAGAGCCATAGCGGCATTGTCAAAGTCGAAACCGACGTTGGCAGCCTTCTTCTGGATCTTGCTGCTTCGCATAAGCGCAGGGAAGGCGGCAGGAACCGATCGCATGGTATCCGCAACGGTATCCTGATGCTTTTCCTTCTTCTTGAGTGCCTCCCAGTTGACAAGCACATCATCAGCGGAATTGACCTTGACTTCACCAAATACATGCGGATGACGATAGATAAGCTTGTTAACTATTCCGGAGACGACATCAATCATATTGAATTCCCGGCGTTCCTCCTCGATTATCGCATGGAATACCACCTGAAGCAACAGATCTCCCAGCTCCTCCTCAAGAGCGGTAGCATCCTCGCGATCTATTGCGTCGAGAACCTCATAGCTCTCTTCGATAAGTGAAGACCTAAGGCTTGAATGGGTCTGCTCTGCATCCCAGGGACATCCTCCCGGGGCGCGCAGCCTGTGCATGACTTCCATAAGGCCGTCCATTCCATGCCTTGTGCGCTGCATCAGTGAACACTTGGGTACTACCAAAACCGTTGCCGCATCGAATTTTGGAGCGTTTTCCGGGAAATCCAGTCTGCAAAGCGGCAGATTCTCCGCTATGTAGCCACAGCAGGGATTGAGCGTGCAGAGGAAAACCTCATGCTCATCAGGATACAATTCCAAAAGCTTAAGCTTTACATCCCCCGCCATGAGCAGGCTGTCAATTTCCTCAACGATAAGCTCGTTATTTGTATCGTTCACCGACAGGGACATTGCGGAGCGGATAGAATACTCACATTCATCCACATCGAAACCCTGATTCAGGCAAGCGGACAACGCAGCCTCAGCATAGCCCTGCGAAGGTATGATGCTAAAAGAAAACCCTCTGTCAATAGCGTACTGGCGAAGTTTACTCATAAGAGCGGAGTTTATTCCTCTGTTCAGCACAGCATACGAGCAGCTTCCGCCGGAGGTCAACCTGTCCGCAAGCCTCTCGTTCAGTTCATCAAAATCAGAGCACTCATCGTACAGGTCATCCATGCCGGCTGCATCGCTTCTAAGCCTGGACACTATTTCGGCACAGAAATGCTTTGCAGTTTGAACATACAGCTTATCAGCAGCCTTAATCGCCTCTATGCTTGCTCCGGAGATCGTACCCGGAGTCGCAAGCGGAATTATTGTTATAGTATTCATCAATTTTGCCTCGATATTCAAATTAATAGTATTCAGATGGTAAATCCGCCGTCGATCGTCAATACTTGTCCGGTCATAAATGAAGACGCATCGGACGCAAGGAATCGCACGGCATCAGCAACATCCTCGGGTGTGCCCAGTCTTCCAAGCGGCGTTTCTTCCTTTAGTATGTCTATCGTGTCCGCGCCGAGCTTAAGTGTCATATCGGTTGCTATGCACCCGGGCGCCACGCAGTTGACCCTTATGCCCGACGGAGCAAGCTCGGCAGCCAGCGACCTGGTGAGTCCCACTATCGCCGCCTTGCTGCAGGCATATGCCACCTCACATGAAGCACCCCGAATTCCCCAAATGGAGGAAACATTGATAATGCTGCCGTGCTTTCTTGCAAGCATTCCCGGAAGCGTGGAGAGGATAACATTGCGTGCCCCATTCAGGTTAACATTCATTATGCGCTCCCATGTTTCATCATCGGTATCCTGAAACAGTCCCGTAAATGCCGTTCCGGCGTTGTTTACTACAAGTTCGATCCTTCCAAGCCTTGATTCTGCAAAATCGAGCATTGCATTGACCTGTTCCCTGTCAGATACATCTGCGCAGAAGCTCGCAGCGAGGCACCCCAGATCTGTCAGTTCGTTTTCAAGAGCGATGGCACAGTCTTTGTTGCTGTAATAATTTATTAGAACGCTCCAGCCGTCCAGTGCCAAGCCTCTTGCAATGCTCCTTCCGATCCCTCCGGACGCGCCGGTAACTATGGCGGCGTTTTTCATAATTCAACCTCCGTTTGTTCTCTATTGATTATATCTGCAAGCTCCGCTAATTGCAAGCATCAGTTGTTCGTCAGTGTTAATGCGGCTCAAGAATAATATCATTTCGGCGTGTGAAAATAACCATGAATACAGTAATGGGGTATTGAGTTTTTGGGGCTTTTCTGTTAAAATAATACGGTGTAAGTTGTGCGGTGTCGTATCACTACGCACATGAAAGGATGGATCATGAAGAAGCTTGATAAAACTGTCGTAAGAGAAACGCTCTACATTGCATGCTTCGTCCTCATGCTCAGCGTAATAATGCAGCTTGTTTTCGTCCTTTTTGGGCGATGGGACTATACTGTGCTGCTGGGCAACCTGCTAAGCGGCGGTATTGCAATCATTAACTACCTTCTGATTGGAGTTATGGTTCAGAATGCCATCGGCAAGGAAGAAAAGGAGATCAAGAACAGCGTACGCATCTCGCATATGCTCCGTATGCTCATGATCGCTGCAGGGCTTATTCTCGGGGTCGTTCTCCCCTGTTTCAACATCATTGCTTCCATCGTTCCTTACATCTTCCCCAGGATAGCAATTTTGTTCAGGCCGCTGTTTGACAAAATGCTTGGAGATACTTACGGTCCGGAGGAAGTTAAGCCCACGGATGAATCGACCGAATCCATTTCCGATGGGCAATACTATGAACAGAAGATAAGCAAAAATGACAAAGATGGTTTCGAAAAAAAGTTCTAAGTTCATAATCATTGATGTGCTTTTGATACTGGGCATGATCCTGCCTATCGCAGCAGCTATTGTGCTGGATGTCATGACGGCCCCTGCATCGGAAGGAATAGTCATTGCAGGAGCGAGGATCTATTTCACCATTCCAATGCCGCTTCAGGATCTTCCCATTACGGAAACCCAGGTAAACTCATTTGCCGTGGTTTTGACAGTGTTCTTCCTCTGCCTATTCATGACGCACGGAATCAAGGAACGACCTGACAGCATACGTCAGCATCTTGCCGAGTACATCGTCGAAAAGACCGAAGAGCTTGTCCATGACAATATGGGCGATTACTTCATGGGCTTTGCTCCGTTCATCTGCGCTATCATGGGCATTTCTGTCTTTTCAAGCCTTATGTCCCTTGTCGGCCTGTTTCCGCCGACATCCGATATAAATGTAACCGCCGGCTGGGCAATACTTGTATTCATCCTTATCACGCATTATAAGCTCAAATGCGGCCCGGTCTACTATCTCAAGGGATTTTTTGAGCCTATACCGCTCTTTGCTCCGCTTAACGTTATCGGCGAGATCGCGACCCCGGTTTCCATGGCTTTCCGTCACTACGGCAACGTGCTGTCCGGCTCCGTTATTTCCGTGCTGATAGCGGCGGCGCTTCAGGGGCTGTCACAAAAGCTTCTGGGTTGGCTTCCCGGAGTTCTCGGGCAGTTTCCGCTGTTCCAAATCGGTTTGCCCGCCGTGCTCAGCATCTACTTTGATGTGTTCAGCGGATGTTTGCAGGCATTTATCTTTGCGACGCTCACCATGCTCTACATCTCCAACGGCTTCCCTCAGGAGGATTACATAGCAATGCGGCGCCGCAAGGACGCAAAGCGCAGGGCAAGGGCGGAAGCCCGTGCCGCTGCTGCAAAATAATCAGTTAATTATTCCATAATAAACTCAAGGAGGAAACTTCAAATGGAACTTGCAATAGGTATTATCCTCGGTTGCTGCGCACTTGGCGCAGGTATCGCGATGATCGCCGGTATCGGCCCCGGTATCGGTGAAGGTAATGCGGTAGCAAAGGCATGCGAAGCCATCGGCAGGCAGCCCGAGAGTCAGGGCGCTGTCAGGAGTACCATGATAATGGGCTGCGCGATCGCAGAGACCACCGGTATTTACGCTCTGGTTATTGCTATCCTGCTCATCTTCGTTGCGCCCAACACCTTTGTCAAAGTCTTGCTCTCTGCAATGGGCAAGTAATACAGCAATCAGATTACAGGAAGCACAGTATGTTAGTACCTGAGGTGCAAAATCTGGATATCATATCGGTGAATATCTGGCAGATATTGATCTCGCTTATCAATCTTCTGCTGTTATTCCTGATAATCAAGAAATTCCTTTATAAGCCGGTAAAAAAGTTTATTGCTCAGCGCAAAGCTTCCATTGACTCGCAGTATGCCGAGGCAGAGCTTGCCAAACAGCAGGCGGAAGAATCCAGGCACGCTTGGGAGAAAAGGCTTGAGGGCGCTCAGGGCGAAGCGGATGCGATTATCGACAGCGCAAGATCGGAAGCCAAGCAGAGAGCCGGCGATATCATTGCCGCTGCAGACGATAAAGCAGCCGGCATCATGCGCCGTGCCGAAGCTGACGCTCAGCTCGAGGTCAAGAAGGCTCGCGCTTTCATCAAGGACGAGATCGTTGACGTTTCAACTCAGCTTGCCGAAAAGATGCTTGGCCGCGAGATCAAAGCTGCCGATCATAGGGAGCTTATCGACTCGTTCCTCGATGGCATTGATGACGCTTCCGGCATAGGAGGCAGCGATGGCAGCAGTAGGTAAGGAATATGCGGAAGCATTGTTTTCCCTTGCGCTTGAGAACGACAGCGTTGACGAGTTCTTTGATGCAATTGACCTGATCAAAGAACTGTTTGAGGAATACCCCGAATACGTCGACTTTCTGTCCACTCCGTCCATTCCCAAGGAGGAGCGTCTCGCAAGGCTTGAGGAATGCTTTGGGGGAAAGATCCCTGAAGTGATGCTTCACTTTCTCTCGGTAATGCTGAAAAGAGGAGATATTCGCTCGTTCAGCGATAGCGCAGCTGAGTTCGAAAGCCTCTGCTTTGCATCAAAATCCATCTCCAACGCAGTCGTCACCTCTGCCGTGGCGTTGACCGAAGCCGAAAAATCAAGGCTTTCCGCAAAACTTGAAACACTTTGCGGCCACACCGTACGGCTTCACTGCAAGGTCGATTCCTCGCTCATCGGAGGTATGATCGTTGAGATTGACGGACGCATCATCGATGGAAGTCTTAAGCACCGAATGCGTGAATTGAAAGGTATCATCAGCGAATGAACAATAATCGTGAAGAATTGAGCAGTATCATCAGAGAACAGATACGCTCATACAAATCAAGAATTGAGATGTCTGAGATAGGCACCGTCATTCTCGTCGGCGACGGCATTGCACGCGCGCACGGACTGCGCAACTGCATGTCCAGCGAGCTGCTCGAATTTGATGACGGCAGCTTTGGTATGGCGCAGAACCTTGAGGATGAAACCGTTTCCATCGCCATCCTTTCAGATGAATACGATATTAAAGAGGGTTCTCAGGTCAGACGTACCGGAAAGGTTCTGTCCGTTCCCGTTGGAGAGGCCTTGCTTGGGCGTGTTGTAAACGCTTTGGGCAAGCCGATAGACGGTAAAGGTCCCGCCGAGTGTTCCGCTGCCCGTCCCATAGAATCAGACGCCCCCGGTATCATCGAGAGAAAGAGCGTTTCCGTACCTCTTCAGACCGGAATAAAGGCCATTGACGGAATGATCCCCATCGGCAGAGGTCAGCGTGAGCTTATCATCGGTGACCGTCAGACCGGCAAGACCGAGATAGCGATAGACACCATCATTAATCAGCGCAACAGCAATGTTCTCTGCGTTTATGTTGCGATAGGTCAAAAGAATTCTTCGGTAGCACAGATAGCGAATGAACTTGAACGTGAAGGCGCTATGGAATACACCATCATCGTTTCCGCCTCCGCTGCCGAAAGCGCGCCCCTTCAGTACATTGCGCCCTATGCAGGCTGTGCAATGGCCGAATACTTCCGTGAGCAGGGCAAGGATGTTCTCATCATCTATGATGATTTAAGCAAGCACGCCGTTGCTTACCGTGCGCTCTCTCTCCTGCTCCGCCGTCCCCCGGGACGCGAAGCTTTCCCCGGAGATGTTTTCTACCTGCATTCAAGGCTGCTCGAGCGAGCCGCCTGTGTCGCACCCGAATACGGCGGCGGTTCTATTACCGCAATGCCCATCATTGAAACGCAGGCAGGCGATGTTTCCGCATACATTCCCACTAATGTTATCTCGATAACCGACGGACAGATATTCCTTGAAACAGAGCTTTTCCATTCAGGCATTATGCCGGCCATCAACCCCGGCATTTCCGTCAGCCGTGTTGGCGGCGCTGCTCAGCTCAAGGGTATGAAGAAGGTCTCGGGCGAGCTTAAGCTTCTGTACTCCCAGTACATAGAGCTTAAATCCTTTGCGCAGTTCGGCAGCGATCTGGATTCCGACACCAAGGCAAGGCTTGCACTTGGCGAAAGGATCGTTGAAGTGCTGAAGCAAGGCCGTAACTCCCCTGTTTCGGCAGGCTGTCAGGTCGCAATAATCTATGCGGTCATCAACGGCTATCTGAACTCCGTGCCTCTTAACAAAATACATGAGTATGAACAGAGGCTGTACGATAAGCTCAACCGTGAAGCCAAGGATTGGCTGCGCAGAATCGATGAAAACCACTTTGAGCAGGAGGACATTGACAGACTGCGTCAGATCCTCGATGAAGTTTGATAAGAAAGGCAGCGTAAATGGGAGCGGATACCAAGCTTCTTAGAAACCGAATAAAGAGCGTTGATTCTACGCTGCACCTAACCAAAGCCATGGGGCTTGTTGCATCGTCAAAGATTAGGCGTGCAACGGCTTCCATGCTGCGCGGACGCGAGTATTCGGAATCCGTATCCGGCATCATCAGCAGCCTCGTATGCTGCCGGGATTGTCTGCGGAGTCCCTATATGCAGGAGCGCAGCGGCGGCGCTACCAGACTCATCGTCATTGCCGGTGACAGAGGCTTAGCCGGAGGATACAACGCCAACATCTTCCGTGCGGTCAGGGACTACTATAGCAATGTTGAGCTCATACCCATCGGCAAGCGCTGCTGTGACCGTTACGGCGCGGAGCAGAATACCGCCGAAGGCTTCACGCATGAGGACTCGATGCGGCTTGCAGCTATGCTCTGCGATGAATTCAAAAGCGGAAAATATGACAGACTCGGCATACTTTGGACCAAGTACATCTCCATGATGACCCAGGTGCCCGAGGTCACATGGCTGCTGCCCCTTCAAAGGACGCAGGACAGTAAGCAGATGGACATAGTATTTGAGCCTGATGAGCTTACGGTGCTTGATTCCGCCGTACCCGAATATGTTGCCGGGAAGCTTACCGCCGCTGTTCGCGAAAGCTTCGCATGTGAGATTGCGGCAAGGCGTATGGCAATGGATTCAGCCGGCAAGAATGCGCAGCAGATGATAGACGATCTGATGCTTCAGTACAACCGCGCAAGGCAGGGCGCGATTACCCAAGAAATTACCGAAATCGTTGCCGGAAGCGGACAATAGAAAGGAACGGTCAAGGTTTGAAAGAGAATACTTCAAAAAAAGAAACCAATATGGGCGTTGTAGCGCAGGTCATGGGCCCCGTTGTTGATGTCCGTTTTGAAAACGGTCAGCTGCCGGGCATCAACAATGCGCTCACAATTCCAAACGGCAATAAGACGCTCACGGTCGAAGTTGCGCAGCATATCGGCGACAACACCGTGCGCTGCATCGCAATGTCATCAACGGACGGGCTTATGCGCGGAACCCCGGTTACCGATACCGAGGCCGGTATCAGTGTGCCCGTCGGCGAATGCACGCTCGGCAGGATCTTTAATGTGCTGGGCGACGCAGTCGATAATCAGCCCAATCCGGAAGGCTGCGAAAGATGGAATATCCATCGTCCTGCTCCCGATTATGCAGATCTTGCCACAACGACCGAGGTGCTTGAAACCGGCATCAAGGTCATCGACCTTATTTGCCCGTACTCCAAGGGCGGCAAAATCGGTCTGTTTGGCGGCGCAGGCGTCGGCAAAACCGTGCTTATTATGGAGCTGATCAACAATATTGCCAAGGAACATGGCGGACGCTCTGTCTTTACCGGTGTGGGCGAACGCACGCGTGAAGGCAATGACCTTTACAATGAGATGAAGCAATCCGGCGTTATCGCCAAGACCGCCCTCGTCTACGGTCAGATGAACGAACCGCCGGGAGCGAGGATGCGAGTCGCACTCTCCGGGCTTACGATGGCGGAATATTTCCGCGATACATTGGGCGAGGACGTGCTTTTGTTCATTGACAACATCTTTAGGTTTACCCAAGCCGGCAGCGAGGTCTCTGCACTGCTTGGGCGTATGCCGTCCGCAGTTGGTTATCAGCCCACGCTTGCCAATGAAATGGGTGCTCTTCAGGAGCGCATTACCTCTACAAAGAGAGGTTCTATCACCAGTGTTCAGGCTGTGTATGTCCCCGCTGATGACCTTACCGACCCTGCCCCTGCAACCACTTTTGCGCATCTCGACGCCACTACTGTGCTTGCGAGAAGCATCGCTTCAAAGGGCATTTACCCGGCAGTCGATCCCCTTGAATCCACAAGCAGGATCCTAAGCCCCGAGATCGTTGGCGAGGAGCATTATCGTGTAGCCCGTGAAGTTCAGCGAATCCTTCAGCGCTATAACGAACTCATGGACATAATCGCTATCATGGGCATGGATGAGCTGTCCGATGACGATAAGCTGCTGGTACAGCGTGCCAGGAAGATCCAAAACTTCCTCTCCCAGCCCTTCCACGTTGCCGAAAACTTCAACGGATTCAAGGGAATTTATGTCCCTGTATCCGAAACCATCAGAAGTTTTGCGGAGATAATCGACGGCAAGCATGATGACCTGCCCGAGTCCGCTTTCCTGTTCGTCGGCAGCATTGATGATGCCGTTGAAAAGGCGAAGCAGTTAAAGCATTGATGAGATGAAAGAGTTCAACCTTAGAATTTCAACACCCGAAGGCGATGTGTTTAATGGTTCGGCTATATTTCTCAGCCTGCGCGGCGCAGAGGGCGACCTTGCGGTCATGGCAGGCCACGTCCCGTTCATTACCACAGTCAAGGCCGGGAACTGCAAGGTCGAAACGCCGAACGAGGCCGATAGCTTTTCCGGAACAGTTCCCGGAGGACTTCTGACCGTTGATCACGATCAGGTTACCCTTATTTGCGGAAGCTTTTCCGAAGAAGAGTCTAATTGATTGCGTGCCTTTCCTGCTCTTCTCCCAACGGAGTACCCGGCGATTGGCACATTGCCTGATCGGGAATGCTGCACACCGCTTCATATATTTAGTTTGCTGTTAGTGTGAGGTGAAGATAATGATCCCCAAAGTCATCCATTACTGTTGGTTTGGCCGCAGAGAAAAGCCAAAGCTTGCAAAAAAGTGCATTGCCAGCTGGAAAAAGTATTGCCCCTACTACGAGATAGTCGAATGGAATGAGGATAACTTTGATATAAGCGCTAACGGCTATACGCAGAAGTGCTATAATGAGAAAAGTTTCGCTTTTCTTAGCGATTATGTTCGTTTGATGGTCATAGCCGAACAAGGCGGCATTTATTTTGATACGGATGTTGAGCTAATTCGTCCTATTGACGGATTGCTGACAGATCCTGCATTTTTTGGCTTTGAGGATTCAGAGCATGTTAATACCGGACTTGGCTTTGGCGCTGAGCCCGGTAACCCTGCGGTACAAGCAATGCTACGAGAATACGATGTATTATTTCAAGGGGATAGGCCGGCCATTGGCTGCCCCATACTGAATACCGCGGCATTGGTTAAGCTGGGACTTTGTCTCAACGGAGAAAAGCAGGATCTGGGCGTTGCCATTGTCTATCCGGCTGACTTCTTTAATCCCTATGACGACCCCACGGGTCGGCTCAGCAAAACAAATAACACCATTTCTATTCACTGGTACTCCAAAAGCTGGATGAGTAAGTATTCAGTCCTGCGCAGTAAGCTGACGAAACCCCTTCACAGATTGCTGGGCAAGGATTTTTTTCGTAAAGGAAAAAGGAATTGTCAATGAAGCCGTACCTATTGGTTTTATATAATCGAATTCGTTTTGGATTGCGAAAACTATTTCGCTGTAACGGCTTCATCTCGGAACCGGTTCAGCTTTTGGGCCGCAATACACAGCTGTCGTTTTCTAAGACAAGCCATGTCGCATTCGGAGCGCATCTTGTCAGCGACGGCAGGCTGGTGATCGTTGTGGGGCCAAACGCCTGCTTAACCGTCGGTGAACGAACTTATTTCAATGAGGGATCGATGATCAGCTGCCTCGAAGCAGTTTCTATTGGCCGGGGGTGCCGTTTCGGTCCGAATGTCAAGATTTTTGATAACGATCATCGGTTCTCTGCAAAGCACGGAGTATCTCAGGAGCACATTACTGCACCCGTGACTATCGGAGCTCATTGCTGGCTTGGAGCAAATGTTACTGTTCTCAGAGGAACGCAAATCGGCGACAACTGCGTTATCGGCGCCGGTTGTGTGGTAAAAGGCAGTATTCCTGCCGGCTCTTTGGTAACGCAGTCGCGCGAGCTGAATATTCGCCCAATTCGTGACGAGGAGGAAGCATGAAGAAAAAGATACTGTTCATTATGCCCTCCATGTTTATCGGCGGTGCGGAACGAAGTCTGCTGGGTATTTTTGAGGCGATCGATTATTCTCAATACGATGTCTCCTTATTTCTGTACAGGCATGAAGGAGAGTTCCTCTCGTATATTCCCAAGCAGATAAATCTACTGCCTCCGATGCCGGAGTATGGAACATTCGATGTTCCTATCCGTTCTTTGCTGTTTACTAAAAGGTGGAGATTCGGCGCTGCAAGGCTGCTGTCAAAGATAGCGCTGAAGCTGCACTGCCTGCTTTCCGGAGAAAAGAACGGTATCTGGATGTCAATGCAGTATACGTGCCGATATCTGCTTCCGCTCCTGCCCGAGATCCCCGGCGAATACGATTTGGGCGTCATGTTCCTTGGTGTCGCCGATACATTGATCAATAGGGTATCGGCTGAGAAAAAGGCAGCCTGGTGTCATACGGATTATGACACGCTCTATCCTAACAGGAAAATGGATCGCAGCACCTATGCGGCTTTGGATCGTGTCGTTTTCGTATCGGATTCCTGCCGTGAGAAGGTCTTGCGCTACTATCCCGAGCTGAAAGACAGGACGCAGGTCATCGAAAACATACTTGGGGAAATACTGCTTAAAAAGCAGGCAGAAGCAGCAATTGATGACATGCCCCATCAAGAGGATGGCTATGTGCTGCTTTCGATAGGAAGATTCTCCGCTGCCAAGAATTTTGATAATGTGCCGGATATTTGCAGGCGGATTCAAAAAAAGGGTCTCAATGTGAAGTGGTACCTAATAGGATATGGTGGCGATGAGGATTTGATTCGAAGTCGGATCAAAGAAGCAGGCATGGATGAGACCGTAATACTGCTCGGTAAACGCGAAAACCCTTATCCCTATATCAAAGCCTGCGATCTCTACGTTCAACCCAGCAGGTTCGAAGGAAAGTGCGTTACCGTCCGTGAAGCTCAGATGCTTGGCAAGCCCGTCGTCATCACCCGCTATGCCACTTCTGCGGATCAGCTTGAAGAAGGCGTAGACGGCGTGATCGTGCCCATGGATAATGAAGGGTGCGCCGAAGGGATCGCCTCCCTGCTGCGTGACCCCGAGCGAATGGAACGGTTGGTGCAGGCATGCAGGCAAAGAGATTATTCCAACCGGGAAGAGATAGAAAAACTGGAGCAGATTGTGGGGTGATATTGTGCCGAGTGTCAGCGTCATTGTTCCCGTGTATAACGGAGCCGAGTTCCTCCGTCCTTGCATAGATAGCATCTTGGCCCAAACATTCAGAGATTTGGAAATCATCCTTGTCGATGATGGCTCAACGGATGATAGTCCATTGATCTGTGATAGTTATGCCTCTCAGGATAAGCGAGTCATATCCATCCACCAAATAAATGCAGGTGCTGCTGCCGCAAGAAACCATGGTTTAGCCGTCGCATCCGGAAAATACGTCACATTTGTTGACTGTGATGACTGGATTGACAACGATATGTACGAGCATATGGTCATTACAGCAGAGACTAAGAAATGCGATCTGGTGATATGTGACTGCATAAAGGAGTTTGGCACAGACAGACAGCTATACACTCATGATTTCCCGGGTGGCTATTTCGATCGCAATACGATGGTGCTTCGATACTTTCCACAGCTCTTAATGCCTGATACGATGGAGTATCCGATCACTATATCCAATTGTCTGCTGTTAATCTGTCGAAGCGTAATCATAGAAAACAAGCTTTCATTTCCTGATGGGATGCGTTTCTCTGAGGACTTGCTTTTTGGTTCTGAAGTCGGCTATTTCTCACAAAGCATGACTTACCTGAAGGGTTATGCTCCGTACCATTACCGGCAAAACCCACATTCGGTCACTCGAACATCGTTCAGCGATAAGTGGCCTCTGCTTCTGGAACTTTATCGCCGTATCAAGCAGAGTTTCGAACAAAAGAGAGACTTTGATTTTGCGCCCCAGATCCATCGGTGTATGCTGTTTTTCGTTTACATGTCAATGAATCATCGGCTTACCGCCAAGGTCTCGATTGCGCAGTTTTTCCGTGATGCAAGCGTTGTGCTTGATAATGTCGAGGTGCGACAAGCTTTGAAGTCCATCCGTGTTTGTCGGCTACAGATTTCTTGGAAGCTGAAAGCAATTACTTTAATATATAAGATAAAGCTGCTTCGCCCAGCTTTGCTCTTGTTAAGGAACTGGTGCTGATTTCATGAAGGAAAAGATTCTTTTCATTAATGGGCATTTGAATACAGGCGGAGTTGAAAAGTCTCTTCTTGACATTTTGCAGCATATTGACTATAACAAGTATGATGTTGACTTATTGCTGCTGGAGGAACTGGGAGACTATGCTTCTGAGCTTCCTAAAAATGTTCGGGTAAATCTTCGCAGTTTGAAAAACACTTACGGCACAGCTATTAGAAGTCTGCTTCAATGTATCCATAAACGAGATTGGTTTTGCTTCCGGATGCGCCTGATTTTTATTCTGATGAAGTTTTTTGGACAAGAACGGATTCGTCTTGCGCGAAAGCTGCTTACCGGCAATCGGTATTACGATTGCGTGATTGGCTTCCGATCCGGAATATGTACACAGATCGCTGCTTTTGCCGTCGATGCTGATAGACGGATCACATGGTGGCATCACGGTGAGATCAATGTGATACATGACAGCTATTTTGAGGCTGTCGATTTATGCGATAAGATTGCAGTTGTTTCCAACTCCTGCCGCTCTATGCTGACATCGGAGTTTCCGTCATTTACAGCCAAGATGGTAATCATTCCAAACATGGTTGACATTGATGCTATAAAGAACAAAGCAGCAGCATATATGCCCTATCAAAAGCATGTGCTGAATATTGTGACTGTCGGCAGACTCTCACCAGAAAAGCACATTGAAAACGCTATCTATGCTGCAAAGCTGTTAAAGGAATCCGGTATCGCTTTTTTCTGGCATTTGATAGGCAGCGGCAATGCAAAAACTGATCTTTTCAAGACTGCTAAAGAAGCCGGAGTAACTGATTGCTTCATATTCGAAGGGAATCAGCCTAACCCATATCCATATTTGAAACATGCGGACTTGTTCGTACATCCTTCCTATGTTGAATCTCAAGGCCTTGTTGTCCTCGAAGCAATGGCGCTTGGCGTCCCTTGTGTGGTAACCAGGTCCCTTGGCCCCTGCGAATTCATTGTTGACGGAGTAAACGGGGTATTAACAGAGCAAAGCCCGGAATCTCTTGCGGAAAAAGTACTGGATATCCTTACCGACCGCGCCCTGTACGAACGGATAAAAGCAAATACGCGTTGTCCGGAGCAGTTTGCGCCGGACAACGTAATGCAAAAAATCGAATTGATCTTGGAGGATAAGCAATGAAGCTTATGCTCAACAGTGATCACCAATAACACAAAGGAGTCGGAAGTATGCGTGTCTTACTATATGGTAACGGCAGTTGCGGAAACCATGGCTGCGAAGCTATCGTACGCGGTACAATAGCATTGCTTGGAACAACCAATACATTCAGAGTGCAGTCAGAGAACCCGCAAGATGATATTAAGTATGGTCTTAACTTACTTGCCGAAATATCGCCGGCAAAATCTATACCCGAAAAGGATTTTCGCTTCGTAAGTGCTTACATCAAATTAAAATTGACTGGTGACTATTCTGATATGGATGGTCTGCATTATATTAGTGGGATTAACGATGCTTGCTCAAATGCAGACATTGCATTTTCGGTTGGTGGTGATAACTATTGCTATGGTGGAACCGAAATTTACGCATATTTGAATCGGGCATATAGAAAACGAGGAGTTAACACTGTTCTTTGGGGGTGTTCCATTGAACCTGATGTAGTTTCCAGTAAAAGTGTTTCAACGGATCTTTCACAATATAATTTAATTGTTGCGCGAGAGAGCATTTCATACGCTTCCATCGGGCGTGTACAAAGTAAAGTAATACTCTCGCCAGATCCCGCATTCTTCATGGAACCTATGGCCTGCAATATTGACGACCGTCTTAACATCGGAAATGTGGTTGGCATAAATGTAAGCCCAATGATTATTTCAAATGAAAAAAAGGCGGGCATGGCCTATGAAAACTATAGGCAACTGGTTCAATATATCCTCTCTGAGACCGATGCTTATGTGGCCCTTATCCCACATGTTGTTTGGGATTCTAATGATGACCGTAAAGTATTGCGTCAATTATATGATGATTTTCGACAAGATCCCAGGCTGATCCCTGTGGAAGACCATACAGCCCCCGAGCTGAAATACATTATCTCCAAATGCGCTTTCTTCGTTGGAGCGCGTACTCATGCCACGATTGCAGCATACTCCTCCTGCGTGCCAACGCTTGTTGTTGGCTATTCAGTTAAAGCTCGAGGGATTGCAAGAGATCTGTTTGGTACAGAAGATCAATTTGTTCTTCCTGTGCAGTCATTGAACGAACCGGGGCAACTTTCACGAGCATTTCAAGAGCTATATGCTAAGCGTGCAGCAATTAAGAATCATCTCCAAATGGTTTTGCCTGACTACTGCGCTAAAGCTGATGCTGCGATTCGGGCTATTAAGGAATTGGTAATACGGTGAAGCGCAATGAATTGAAAACGGGAGCTGTGCTCTCATATATTAACCTGATAATCGGAAACTTAATCCCATTTATCTATACGCCGATCATGCTCAGACTGCTTGGACAGGCGGAATATGGGCTGTACGGTATAGCAAGCTCAATAATGGGCTATCTTGGCTTACTGAATTTTGGAATCGGAGGTTCTATTGTCCGTTATCTGTCCAAGTATAGAGCAATCGGCGATGAGCAAGCAGAGGCCCGGGTCGCAGGCCTGTTTATTAAGATCTATTCTGTTGTATGCGGCCTGATTTTGGTGGCAGGATTTGTTTTTGCTGCCAATATCCAAATCTATGGCCGTTCCTTGACAGCAGACGAAATCGAAACCCTGCGCACCTTGGTCATTCTAATGACCATCAATACAGCAATATTCTTGCCGTTCAGCGTATTCAATTCCATCGTTTTGGCGCATGAGCGGTATGTGTTCAGTAAAGTCGTTGGGATGCTATGTACTATTGCAGGTCCTCTGCTTAACATCGTACTGCTCTATTGCGGCTTTGGTTCCGTGGGATTGGTCGTTACGTCAACAGCATTGAATTTTATATCCTATGGCCTTTATACTTGGTATTGCATAAAAAAGCTGAATATTCATCCATCTTTTGGAAGAACCGAACCAGGCCTGCTGAATGAGATACTGCATTTTTCAGCATTCGTTTTTTTGGCGAACATGGTGGATGTGCTTTACTGGTCAACCGATAAGCTTATCATTGGTTGGGCTATCGGTTCCGTTGCTACTGCAGTATACAACGTCGGTGCTACATTCAACACATATGTAACCGGATTGTCGTCTGCGCTCAGCGGATTGCTGGTTCCAAAGCTTACCAATATGGCGGTTAAAGATGCGCCTAAGGAACAGTTTTCAGAGATATTCATTAAGGTCGGGCGACTGCAGTTTATAATTATCTCCTTTATCGTTTCTGCGTTTGTTGCTTTTGGTCGACAGTTTATTTCGATTTGGGCAGGGCCTGAATACCATGAGGCCTACTATGTTGCGCTGCTAACCATGATACCCGTAACCGTGCCGCTGATTCAGAATACAGGGCTGAATATTCTTTATGCCCTTAATCGACATAAATTTCGGTCAATTGTCTATACATGTATTGCTATTGCTAATGTCGGGCTGACATTCTGGTGGGTCAAGGATTTCGGAATTATCGGCGCAGCTATGGCTACCTGTATTGCTTATGTTATCGGTAACATATTAATTATGAACTGGTACTATTATAAGAAGATTGGACTAAGCATACCGTTATTTTGGAAGAATATACTTAAAATGTCACCTGTTATGCTCATTATGGGGGCTGCTTGGTGGATTATTTTGAACTACATTCAGATTAATAACTGGTTGGTTTTCTTCGCATTAGCTGCTGCATACACAGTGATGTACCTGCCCCTCGCTTATAGATTTATGATGAACCAATACGAGCGAGATATTGTTATGGCTCCAATGAAGAAGATTCTTCAAAAACTCCGTCTGACAAAACAAAGGTGATTATCATGGAATTGTGCGAAATCGAACTCTGTACAGGCTGTGCTGCCTGTGCAAATTCATGCCCCCAGAAGCTTATCCATATGGAACCGGATGCCGAGGGCTTTCTGCGTCCTATGGTACAGGAAAAAGGTTGTATTGATTGTGGATCATGCGAAAACAGCTGCCCGATTCTGCATCCAATGTGTTATCAAAGCAATGAGCCAACGGAGATAAAAGCTTTTTGTGCTCAATATCGGGATGAACCTATCAGGCTGGCAAGCACTTCCGGAGGCGTGTTTACTGCGCTCTGTGAATGGGTGTTTCAGCGTAAAGGTATAGTGTTCGGCGCTGCTTATGACGATTCATATCAGGTAGTTCATACAAGAGTTGATGACAAGGAAGAGCTTGATAAACTCCGTACGGCGAAATATGCTCAGAGCAAAATCGGAGACTGTTACACCGAAATTAAGCAGCTGTTGAGCAATGGCTGCTATGTCCTTTTTTCCGGAACGCCCTGTCAAGTAGCCGGACTATCTGCCTTTTTAGGTAAAGAATATGAAAGGCTTATCTTGGTGGATGTGATTTGCCACGGAGTTCCTTCTCCTGCGGTTTGGCAGGAATACATTAGGTATCGCTGCCAAACCGATGCACAGGGCGCTGCCCCAGCCTCGATCAATCTCCGGAGCAAGATTTCCGGATGGCCAAGTTACTCTGTAAGCTTTGAATACAAAAACGGAGCTATCTACAATGCTCTAAACTCGAAAGATCCATTTATACGGGCTTTTGTTGGAGATTTATGCCTTCGTCCCTCATGCTATTACTGCAAATTCAAGGGACTGCACAGGAATTGTGATTTCACCCTTGGCGACTATTGGGGCGTATGGGATCAGGAGCCTGCGTTCAACGATGGAAAGGGAACATCATTGGTTTTGGTTCACAGCAAAAAAGGTGAGCTGATTTGGAATCAGCTTAACGATGCTCTGCGGTATAAACGAGTTGAAGCAGAATCTGCTCTTTCGGGAAACCCATCGGCATTGCAGTCTTCAGTTATGCCGTCCGTTCGTGAAACGTTTATGAGTCACTACACTCAACAAGATTTCAAAGAACTTGTCGACCATTTATGTCCTATTCCATCGTCAAACAGACAGCCTGTATGGAAACGAATACTGAAAAAGATTGCGCGCCTAACTCAGGCAATTAGGAGAGAATAATGAAGAAAATACTGCTCGTCTTCGGCACTAGACCGGAAGCAATAAAGATGTGTCCGCTGGTAAACGAACTAAAGACCCGAGAAGGGATAAAAACCGTTGTCTGCGTTTCGGGTCAGCATCGACAGATGTTGGATCAGGTCTTGGAGGCTTTTCATGTGGTTCCGGATTATGATTTATCCATCATGAAGGATAGACAGACGCTGTTTGACATCACCACAAATATTCTTGACCGCATCAAAGCGGTGCTTGAGGAAGTAAAGCCCGATGTTGTGCTGGTGCATGGGGATACGTCCACCACATTTGTTACTGCGCTTGCCTGCTTCTATATGCAGATCCCGGTCGGACATGTTGAGGCCGGTCTGCGAACAAATGATATTTACTCCCCCTACCCCGAGGAGTTCAACCGACAGGCGGTAAGCATTATCAGCAGGTATAATTTCGCTCCAACGGAGCAGGCCAGGCAAAACCTACTAAGCGAGGGCAAACGGCCTGAATCGATTTTTGTTACCGGAAATACAGCGATCGATGCTTTGAGAACCACTGTAAGGGAGGATTATTCACATCCCGAGTTGGTTTGGGCCTCTGACAGCCGCCTTATCCTAATAACTGCGCACCGCCGTGAAAACCTTGGGGAGCCTATGAAAAACATATTTCGGGCTATCCGTAGGGCCATGGATGAACATCTGGATGTGAAAGCCATCTACCCCATACACATGAATCCGATCGTGCGCCAAACAGCCGATGAGTTTTTGGGCGGTGATGACCGCATTCATATAATTGAACCGCTCGACGTTCTTGATCTTCATAACTTTCTTGCCCGCTGCTTTCTGGTTCTGACTGATTCCGGAGGGATTCAAGAGGAAGCGCCTTCGCTTGGCAAGCCCGTCTTAGTCATGCGGAATACCACCGAGCGCCCCGAGGGAATTGCAGCAGGCACATTGAAGCTCGTTGGAACCGATGAAGAAGTCATCTATCGGAGTTTCAAACAGCTTCTCGAGGATAATGAGGAGTATGCAAGGATGAGCAATGCCTGCAATCCCTATGGAGATGGCTTTGCCAGCAAGCGAATAGCAGATATTCTTGTACGTTGAATTAGATATGTGGGGTAATGCAGCATTCACTCGCATAAATAAAAGGTCCCGTCGCGTTATTCCCGACAGGCCCTGCTTTTGTTTTGAACAATTTGGTCACAAGTATTGAAGCTATTTGTTGGCTGGGTATGCACAACCATGTTAAAGATAAGCCGGACATAAACGGCTCAGTTTTTTCTGATTTCGTTGGCAAACCTTAGCGCATCATGAACCGATGGAAATTGGGAGGATCCTGCTTCTGCAAGTTCCTGCTCATATTTTTCATAAAAATTCGGCTCGTTTACGGCAGCCATTGCTATCGCCTCCGCTGTGAGCTTTCCGTTGCTCGTCATATTTTTCCCAACAAGCTTCCGAGCTTCCGCAGTATCACCGCTGATAAGCTTTGAAGTATCGAATGCCGATTTCAGTTCCTGCGGCGGTTCCTTCCCTCCAAGTCCACTGTTGCGTGGGCAGGCATACTGACATATCTCGCAGCCAATATAGGTACAAATATGCTTTTTAACATGGTCGGGATGGATCGCTGAGTCCATTTCGGCCCGCATACATTTTCCACGCAAAATGCCCTTCTCCCCTATTGCCTGCACGGGGCAAGCCCGGCTGCACGCTCCTATGCTTCCACAGATTTCGGAACACGGAACATCGGGCTCGTTATACTCAAGAGGTTCAAGGCTGTCGACCGCCAAAGCAAGAAGTACTATTCGCGTTCCGAAGGGGGGTATTGATACAAGCGAATTGCGGCACTGAATGCCTATTCCGGAGCTGAGAAGCTGGGGCTTTACCGGAATATTTGCCTTTTCTGCATGGATACCGTTCTCTTCCAAGAGTTCTATCAGCCCTTTTATGGAATGGTAGGCATGATTTGACGCCGGATAATACGATGGAATCCTTGTTGATGAGTGAAAAGGTTCATACGGATAAACCAACACAGCGATGGAAGCTGCAAACGGATATGCCGAGACTGCATCCATCACGAGATTATACTCATTCTCAGGGTCAAAATCAAAGCGCATGGGCTTAGTGTAATATACGCGTGCAAAGCCCAGGCGTTCCGCCATCTTAGTTACATCCGAATGCTCCATAGTCCTCACCTTTCGAAATCGATCAATTTATTCTACCATAACGCAATTCACTGTTCAAGCGCTGCATATTTACCACGAACAAGCATATACCTTAGTATGAATCATACATAAGGAGGAAAAGCAATGGCAGACAACAGACCCATGATAGAAAACCCAGGGCCTTTGCGGCTCAGAAGTCATGCTGTCCACATCGAAAACCGCGAGTTCGCAAGCATTACCGGAGTCAAGGATGTCCTAAGTTTTAATGAGAATGAGATCATCTTGCTGTCGGACGGCGGAGGAATGACTGTGGAAGGGAATGATCTTCACATAACCAAGCTCAACCTCGAGGAGGGACAGATAATAATCAGCGGTCAAATCTGCGCGCTTGAATATGATGATCTCCCTGCTCCGAAGGGTTCGCTGTTCTCACGGATGTTCCACTGATGCATAATGCTCTAAACGAGATCCCGATTTTTCTAAGCTGCTTACGAACCGGTCTGTTGACAGGCGTATTGTACGAAATACTCTCGTTGTTTCGATTAAGCGGAAAACGCGTTTTATGCGCCGTTATCGATGTAGTGTTTGGACTTGCTGCGACGGCAGCCGCTGCACTGACTCTGTTGTATTGCGACTACGGCAGAATAAGGCTTTATGAGCTTGCGGCTATGATTCTTGGCGCATTCATTGTTCACCGCTATCCCGGAAAGCTAATAAGGAGTGCTTTTGCTGCGATAAAAAACAAAATCCACAGATAAAAAGATCCCACGGTATTATTTACCGTGGGATCAGCCTTTATCTCTATTTTTCAGGTTCGGCAGTGCCATCCGCGTTGGGATCGGGAGTCTGCATATATGCCGCTCCCCAAGGATTGGAATAGCCGTCAACTACCCATTTGTCGTCCTTATAGGTCATATTGATGTCATAGCCGGACTGGTCGTTTTCAGAAATAAAGCCCGTAAGCTTAACGACTATGGTATCGCTGTTCACATCGCCTGTAAGCTCAAAGGTAAAGATCTTGCCTTTACCTTCTTTGTATGTAAGCTCATCCTCGCCAAAGAAATCGCCGTCTCCCTTAGCCAGATAGCCCTGAGAAACAAGCTCGTCAAAGCTCAGATTGACCACTGCAGCCTTGCCGTTTGCTGCATACTCCGCAAGATACTTCTGAATCGCATCGGGTATCTCATCAAAGCTCCAGCCTTTGATATGGAAGGTCAGATATTCGACCTTGGAATGATTATCATTTTTGGGACAGACGGCAGCAACAGCAGTAAACAATGCAGCTTCTTCGCGGTTCAAACCCTCGGGAACCTCGTACACGTCGTCCATCTTGCAAGCCGCACAGGGTATGAGCATGAGAGCGGCAAGAAGAATAACTATAAGCTTATTAATGAACTTCATAATTCCTCCTGGTTGGATAGTTCTTTCGCTCCTAATTATAATGCATTTTGGCTTCAATAGCAAATGCTTTTTCGCTGCGTACTTATTGCCGGTTGGGTTCAGGCAAAACCCTGTAATGCATATATATCGTTTGAGCTATGCTGCTGTTAGTTCTTCTCGCGCTTTGTGAATGGGGAGTCCAGAGATTTTTTAACTGATTCAAGAAACGAATCGATCTCCTCTCGGTTAGGCTTGTAGTAAACTTTACCTCCTTCCAACGACGATTCTACAAATCCATTGAAGACCAGTTTGTTCATATGATACGATACGGTCGGAGCAGTTATATTGAATATCTCCGCAAACTCCAATCCGTAGCATGGGCGAGCACAAATACAATGCAAAATCTCGAGCCTCGTTTCATCGGATAGTATCTTAAAACGTGCGGCTATCTTATTGCAATCACATCCGGCATACAGCAAATCGGTAATGTCCTTCAAAAAAGCTCCGATTATTACATCCGGCGCACCGTCCTCGCTCTCCTTTACGGTTATCGAAACCGGAGAAAGCATGCTGATATAAACCGAATAGGAATCGGCTTCGGGCAATTGAAATCCGGCGCATTCCATAACATAGCTGCGAAGATCGGTTGCTTCGTTGATACGCTGCTCCAGTTTGTGTATTGTTTCGGAATAAATATCAGAATTCTCGTTTATTGCGTTGACTACCGGCCTAAGCAGCTCAAAAAGCTCACGAATGTGTTCCTCGTAATTCGTATACAGACTTATCAGCTTGCGTTTAAGCGCCACCGAGATATTCATCCTATTGATGAAGTCCAACAGCCCTTTCTCATCTTCATTCAGGAAGATCCTATGCAGCTCATCATTCTCGTTGAACTTCGTCACGAGAGGATTTGCGCAGAATATAGGTTATCGAAACAGCGAGAAATTCCCGGTATTTCGAATAACTCAACTAATTAGGAGGTTTCTTGTATGAACGCGAAACGACTCAAGATGTTCATATCAGGGATGATGGCTTTCCTGATGCTGTTCACTTACATGACCTTTGTAAGCGCAGCGGACATCGCAGCAAGCGACAAATCCGATAAGACGGATTTCAACGCTTCAATCGACAAGAACGGCGATGAATCAGCCGTTATCGATCCCAACACCGAGGTGACGATCCTTGTAAACGTCGGACACACGACCGCACTCCAGATAACCGGCAGTGTGGAAAACTCCACCAAAGCCGCTTCCTCCATTCTGAAGCAGCAGGCTGATGCAAAGAAGCAGATCGAAGACGTCCTCAATCAGAAGATTGAGATCGATAAGAACTACGTCCTTCTTTACAACGGTTTCAGCTTCAAGGAAACCTATGGTATGCTTGAAAAGATCAACGCCATCGACGGTCTTCGCGCAACCATCCCTGCAAAATTTGATGTTCTCGGCAATGCCGACGACGACATACTAACCCCCAGCATGGGCAACAGCACCGTTACTACCGGCGCAACCCAAGCATGGGAGCTCGGCTATAGCGGAGAAGGCAGCGTTGTCGCGGTTATCGATACCGGAATTCTCAGAACCCATGAGGCTTTCAGCGTAATGCCCGAAAGCAGAAGGTTCACTCCCGAATACCTTGAAGGCATCTATGCTCAGTACGGCCAGTATATGCATGCCGGAAGCGATATCAATCAGCTTTACTATAATGCTAAGCTTCCCTTCTGCTGGGACTACTACGACAATGACTACGATCCCAACCACACCGAGAGTGATCACGGTACCCATGTCGCAGGCATCGCAGCAGGCAACAACGGCGAAGATTTCAAGGGTATTGCTCCCGATGCGCAGATCGTTGTTATGCAGGCTTTCCTTCCCGAGGGCGGTGCATATTGGACGGATCTGCTTGCAGCTCTTGAAGACTGCGTATATCTCGGCGTTGATTCCATCAACATGAGCCTTGGTACCGCAGCCGGATACTCCACTCCCTATACTTTCGTAGACGGTTTGGATGATGCTTTTGATATGCTTGAAGCGCTCGGCATTTCCCTTGTTGCTGCAGCTGGCAACGATGGCAATACCATCGCATTCACCCACTACGGCAACTGGTTTGTTGGCAGGCATGAAGGCCTTGCTTCCAACCCCGATATCGGTCTTATCGGATCACCCGCATCATTTACTCAGAGCTTCGCTGTTGCTTCCGTAGTAAATACCGTAAGCAACACCGGTCATCTGGTTTATAACGGTGAGGACTATTACTATACCTCGATCTCTACCGCACCCGTGCTTGGCAGCATCGAGGGTATCTATGAGATTGTTTGCGCAGGCTATGGATCAGTCGAAGAGTTCGAAGCAATCTCCGCTGAAGGTAAGCTCGTCCTCGTTCAGCGCGGCAACGGATTGACTTTCGTTGAAAAGTGCGACAACGCGATCGCAGCTGGAGCAGCAGGCATTCTCCTTTACAATAATGTTGAAGGAAGCTTCCTGCCCAACGTAACCACCACAATTCCCTTCGGTACACTGAGCCTTGCGCAAGGCGAAGCAATTCGAGCGGGCATTGATGGAGGAAATACCACCGCTCTTATCGACGGAAGTCTAAGCTATGACTCCATAGCTATGGCCAGGAGCTCAAGCTGGGGAACCACTTCCGACCTGCTCATCAAGCCCGAGATCAGCGCGCCCGGCGATGGCATCACCTCCGCCGTCGGTCTTGGCTCGGACACCGATTATGAGACTTGGAGCGGAACCTCAATGGCTGCTCCCCATATCTCCGCTTCCATCGCACTCGTTAAGCAGCGTCTGCGCGAGATCTTCCCAGACGCAACCGCACAGGAACTCAACGATCTCGCATATTCCTTCTTGATGAGCACAGCGCATCAGGTTCAGGGCTTTGTGCGTCAGCAGGGCGCAGGTATCGTCGATATCGCCAGCGCACTTGAGACTATGGCCTATCTCACCGTTCCCGGTTGTTCTCGCCCCAAGCTGGAGCTCGGTGACAATGAGGACGGAACCTTTACCTTCACTTTTGTTGTAAACAACATCGGCGATACCGAACGCAGCTATACCATCGTTCCCTTCGCAATGACCGAATATGTTTACGACGCTGAGCATTCCGGCAGCTTCTACCTTCCCAATGAGGGCACCGTAACCGTAAAGCTCATCAACGGCACCACCTATGATGTTACCTCTCTCGTCGACTTCGACGGCCCCGAGACTGTAACCGTTCCCGCAAACGGAACCGCAACAGTTACCATTACCATGACCGCTACCGAAGAGCTTATGGATTATTTCCATGAGAACTGCGCTTCCGGCATGTATCTCGAAGGCTTCATTAAGCTGGTCGATAACGACGGCGGGAGCAACAATCTTTCCCTCCCCTTTCTCAGCTTCGTCGGCGATTGGGATTACCCCTCCATGCTTGACCGTGGTAATTATTGGCAGATCCCGACGGGTGAGTTCAATTATCAGCAGCTCACCACAGCACCTGCAACCTTTGCAGGATACATGACCGATCAGGGCTTTGGTCTGAACAGGTATGCCGACATGAAGGGCCATACCTTCAATCCCGATTGGAGCGCATTCTCCCCCAATGACGACGGCATCCTTGATGCGTTCACCTATATGGAGTTTAACCTTCTGAGGAACGCTAAGCTCGTCACCATCAACATCGAGGATGCAGAAGGCAACATTCTTGATAACCTCTACACCTCTGACGAATATTCCTTCCGCAAAGAATACTTCACCGGAAGCATCAATGGCGGCAACACCTACAGCAGCCTCATCGTTGACTACGATGGTTCTGATATTGCTGAAAACGATACGGTTTACATCGTACTCGAGACCTGGCTTGACCACGAAGGATATACACCCGAAGCAAACGAGAGCGGACGCTGGAGCATCCCCCTCACCAAGGATACCGTTGCTCCCGACATCATCGTAACCGAAGGTGGCTTCAACGTTATCGACAGCAACTATGTCGCCTATTATTCCGTACACGCAGACGAAGAGCGCACTGAGCTTCTTTACGAGACCGGCGTATTCGCCTACGAGCGCGGACAGGCTGAGCACTATGCAAACGCCACCGGAGCAGAAGTCGTTTATGTAACCGTAGCCGACTATGCAGGCAACGAAGCATTCTATGAAGTAAATCTTGAGACCGGCGCTGTTATCCAGTCCGACATTGAGGCATTTGATTATGGCCGCACCATAATCGGTCAGAGCAGCAAGAACTATGAAACCGGCTACTATGATTTCAACTGGCTCAGCTTCAGGAGCGATCTGCCCGGCACCGTAACCAGGCTGACCGATTCTGATGAAATGCCCCCCATCTTCACCGAAGAAGGATATGATTTGGATATCAAGTCCACCAGCGTTAAAAGGGACGGCGTCCTCTATGCCAACGGCTTGTATGAAATATACATTCTCGATCCCGAAACCTTTGAGCGTACCTCGGTATTCGATATCCGCGAAGTTGTTCCTGAAGGAACTTATGCTGCAGACATTCAGCAGATAGCATTCAATAAGGGTACTAATGACCTGTATGCTGCATTGTATTTATACTATGCTCCTGGTTATCCGGATGGATACAGCTTCTGCAGGATCGACCTTGAAACAGCGGAAATCGAACCTCTCTTCACTCTCTCCTATATGGATTTTGAGCGTGCGGCATTTGCAGGAATGTTGTTCCTTGAAGAGGACGAGCTCTGCGTTTACGGCGGAAGAAAGACAATTACCGTTTATGACCTTAACGGCAACATCCTCCGCGAGTACACAATAGACAGCGTCTTTGAGCCCGAATACAACGGTCTCATCATCGGACCGCGCACCTACTACGGCGGAAGCATGCTCTATGATGAGAACACCCACTGCCTGTACTATTCCGGTGACTATTCCTGGTTCCGCGATGCCAGGTATGGTTCCGGCGGACTTATCAGGTACAATCTTGACACCGGCGCAACTACCCTTTCCATCATCGGTAACGACCACGGCTATGCTGTAACAGGTATGTTCTTTGCCGATTCCCTCGTGCCTGTTCCCGATATCGAGATCGAAAGCTACGATTTAGACTGCGGTGATGAAATCGATGTTGCTATCGGCAGCACCACAAATATCACAGCTACCGCAAGTCCCACCGGAGCCAATAACTTCGACGTTGTTTGGACTTCCGCTGATGAAAGCATCGCTTCCGTATCCGGAAATAAGCGCGGAGCAGATATCGTCGCCAATGGTCTTGGTGAAACCACTATTACCTGCACCGTAATGGTTGGCGAAGATGTCTTCTGCACCAAGGAGATATCCGTAAGCGTACACCCCGATTATGAGCTCAGTGCTGCAGTTAACGCTGAAGGCGGCAACTTCGACTTCATCTCTACCGGCTCTTACCAGTTTAGGCCCGTTCAGGAGGGTGACAGGTACTACGCCAAGGCCAACAACAGCGGCGCAAGCAACTCTGTTGCAACAATGACTACAGAGGTTGTACTTTATGGCGGCGATGTAGTGTCCTTCGATTACTTCGTAAGCAGCAAAGCATACTACGATTTCTTCAGGGTTTACATCAACGGCAGCATGGTTGCCGGCAACTCCGGAGATGTAGATTGGACCACCTTCACCTACACCGCACCCGATACCGGTGTTTATGAGATAACCTGGACTTACTCCAAGGATAACAGCGGTAACGCCGGCCTCGATACCGCAGGCGTTGATAACTTCAGCATTGACAGGGCAGATCTTGTAAACGTCGAAAGCGTTTCCATTGACCCTGAAACCATGGAGCTTACCATCGGCGCAATTGGCAGCGTCAGCCTCATCGCTGAGCCTGCCGGCTCTAACAACTATCTTGTTGAGTGGTCTTCATCCGACGAGAGTATCGCCACCGTGAACGGCGATTCCCATGGCGCAACGATCAACACTCGCGGTACCGGTACTGCAACCATTACATGTACTGTCTATGTTGATGGCGAGGTATTCGCAGCAGTATCGACCGAAGTCACAGTCGAACCCGACTATGAGCTCAACCCTGCTGCAAATATCGAAGGCGGTCAGCTTGATTTCATCAACGGCGCACCCTACGGTTTCATCCCCGAGCATGAGGGTGACAGATATCTGTTGATGTCCAATAATGTCGGCATTAACAATTCCGCAGCAACACTGAGTACCGTTATCTACATGAACGCAGGCGATACCCTGAGCTTTGACTACTGGTTAAGCAGTGAGAGCGGATACGATGTATTCGTCTTCGCAGTCAACGGCGTAAACGAATTGCGTAAGTCCGGTGAAGTAGATTGGACCACACATACCTTCACCGCTGATGAAGACGGCGAATACACCTTTGAATGGTCCTATCGCAAGGATAGCTCCGCAGCTGCCGGTGCAGATATGGCAAAGGTGGACAATGTCGCACTCGCCACTAACGGTCACTTGATGGGCGACGTAAACCTTGACGGCAGCGTAGATACTGTTGACGCAGTTCTCGTCCTCCGCCATTCCATGGAGGTTAGCAGCCTCGATGAGGAAGCAATCGTCCTCGCAGATGTCAACGGCGATGGAGTTATTACTGCCGCCGATGCCATCCTCATTCTCCGCATGGCTTCAGCTCTAAGCTGATTCCATTAATATAGCAGCGGTGATCCTCCTCTATTATCACCGCTGCAAATGGGTTTTCGTGTGCCCCTCCTATGTTTCCCCGACGGTTATCGTACCGTCGGGGTTTATTGTTGCTGTTTGCTTTCAAATCAAATTCTCGCCATAGTGATGGAGTTTGAATCATCTTGCCTGCTTCAGGCAATGATCCTATCATCATATTTCAGCAATTCTATTATGAATATTAGATTTTCTATAGATTAACGATAAGACCCGATTCCGAATCCTCACCCCCATTTCGTTCCAATCGGATAGCGGCATTAGCTTGTTCTCATATCGCCAATGGATTTAACTATATTTTGTATTGCTGTTTTTATAACATTCATGACGAAATTATTCTAACAGTGTAATTTTTCATGTATTTTTCGGGTTTTGTTTGCTTTCAACGCTTTGCCCACTCTGCAAAAAATGCAAACTATATTGTGTTTTGACACAGAAAATTCATAATTTTCTATTGCATTTACAGTATCTTTTTAGTAAAATAGGCACGCTGGGAGTAAACCCCGGATACAGTTAAAAGAGCACCCGATGGCTTTGCACGACCCAACGGATATGGCGTATTTGATGTTTGGAGGTCTCCGCTGTGCGCAGAATAATTTGTGTTTTATTGAGTCTTGTTTCTTTATTTTCCCTGTTTGCTTGTTCTCAAGTTACAAATAATGAAGTTACCCCTGAGCCTTCGCAGTATGCTCAGATAAGCCCTGAACCCGTAACTATCGAGCCTGTTGTGACCGAGCCTCCGGCAACTCCCGAAATAACTGTCGAGCCGACAGCTACTCCGGAGCCGACTCCCGAACCTACTGCTACTCCGGAGCCCACTCCGGAGCCTTCCCCTACCCCAAAGCCCACGCCATATTGCAACCCTTTCCCCACCAGTGATGCGGAGATTAAGCGCGCAAATGCAGGCAAGCGGTTTATGGAGAAGCTTAAAGCAACGGAGGGCTATGAAGATCTCAATCTCAAAGCCAAGTACGGATTCCCCTACCTAATTTGCGTGAATAACATCAATAGCTGTGTTACCGTATTTTGCGTTGATGAGAACGGCTACTATACCCGTCCGTATTTGTCAATGGTCTGCTCAGGCGGCGTTGATACTCCCGAAGGTATTTTCAAGACACCTGCGCGGTATAGCTGGCATGTGCTCATGGGACCTTGCTACGGTCAGTACTGTACTCGTATCGTGCGGGGTGTGCTGTTCCATTCCGTCCCATACTATACGCCGCACAAGTATGATCTTCAGTATAGGAGCTTTAACCGTCTTGGCTGGATAATCTCTCATGGCTGTATAAGGCTTGCCGTCAACGATGCCAAGTGGATTTATGATAATTGTCCTATCGGAACCACTGTCGTCATCTACAACGACAGAAGCAGCGTCGGCCCTATGAGCAGACCCTATCCGATAAGAATAGACGCATCCAACCTTTTCAGGCGCGGATGGGATCCCACCGATCCGGATGATGCCAACCCATATGGCGACGAATATAAGATGGGCTCAACTCTGCGCAGCGAACTCGCTTGGGAGGACTACTACTACGCCATAGAAAATGGCCTTTGGGATGACAGCATCAACCCGCCGGAGCGCCCGACGGCCACTCCGGACTTCACCCCCACGCCTGCGCCTACCGACACTCCTGAGCCGACTGAAGTACCTTCGGAGACGCCCACGCCGATGCCCACGGAAACGCCTGTCGTCGATACTCCGACTCCGGTGCCCACCATCACGCCTACGCCTACCCCAACCCCAACGATGGTGCCGACTCCTTCTCCGGAGCCAACGGTTACTCCGGATCCTAAGATCACGCCGACGCCCAATCCGTAACCGATCCTTTCTGACTTATCAACGGCCGCTGACTTCCAAAGTCAGCGGCCGTCATTTGTAAAGTGACCAATTGTTTTCGCGCGATGCGGAGATTTGAATTCAATTTCTCCGCGATACTCGCGAATAGAATCTAATGCAATTTGCTGTATTTTGAGAATAAAGCATGATCATTCAAAAGAAGAGGCTGTTAACTAAACATGTGCGCTTAATTATCAGCCCCTCCGATATTCCTGTTACTTATCCACTATCGTTTTATACAGTCGTTTTGCACGCTTTGCGTCCTCTGCAGTCGGTTCTTCATCCAAGTCATACCTCGCCTTGCGATAGGTTTCGGTGAATTCCGGCAGCGCATCCCTGGCTTCAGCGCCAATGACCGACGCAAGCTTTTCAACCTCTTCACAGGTATCCGATTTTTTGACGGAATATTTTCTGTTTTTCTTCAGATACCTTAGAAACCTGGCGTAATACTGCCTAATCTTTGACCTTGGCGAACGATCAGGTTTCTCAGTCCGTCCATCGCTTTCATTTTCCGTCACCTGCTCGCGTTCTTCATAAAAATATGAATTGCCCGATGTCTTTTTTCCCTGCTTTAGCAGCTTACTGAACACTATGTACAGTGCCAAAGCGATAACAAGCACGGCAAACAGAATGATTAATACCCTTGCGAAATCCGATGAGCTTTCTTCGGGCGGCGGCGTCTCCGGAGGATATGTAACTGCCTCCATTGACGGCGGCGGGGTGATATCCGACCTTGTCGGAACTATCGGGTCTTCTGCAGGCGGGCCGATTGGGGGCGGATTCTTGTTTGTGAGAGCGTCCTCGAGCAAAGAAAACTGCTTTCCAATCCATGCGGCTAACGGTTCTAAGACGCCTCCCCCAAGCCATATAAAGAGCCTCTTCAGCAATCCGATAAGGCCAGTGGAAGTAATGAGAACACAGCCCACAAAAAACAAGAGCGTATCCCTAAACTGCCTCCTGTTGAATTCATTATCCTGATCAGTTACAGCGCGAAGTCCTCTGAGCAGCAATATACCCATTACTACCGATATTACGAATAATGGAACCGAGTTGATGATTGCAGCGAATGTGTTTCCACCGTTAATCAGCTGATTCTGTACACCGCTTGAGAACAAGCCAACGACACAAAACAGAAGTACAACAACTGTCAGCGAATACTTGAACTTGGATAAAAAATCTAAGTGCGTTGTGTTGTAGTTCAGCACCCTTTCAAGCACTATGGTCAGAATAACCGCTGCTGCATGAATAGCATAATACACGGCATGGCATCCGTCCAACGCAATGAATGCAGCTCCACCAAGCATAAGAATCATACCGATTACTTTGAAGATGCGCTCGCTTTGCTTCAGATTCGGAATAATATCTCCGAGCATGTAGGTGAAAATTCCAAGCCACAGCAGTACAAAGCTCCAGATTGGATAAAGCTCGCCAATAATGCTTCCGATCACCATGCATATTGACGTGAGCAGAATTCCAACAATGTAAGCTATTCGAAGGAATCTGTTCATGTCGCCACCCCCTCATTCTTTGAAGCGGCAGAAATTGCTTTTGATTTGGCGCGTTTTTTCGGTTGACCCTTATCCTGCGATTTAGAACGCACAAGCAATGCCTCAAACTCCTCTCTCTCCTTCTGGGTCTCTCGTTCATGCTGCTCGCGCTCTATCCTGAGCCTTTCATCTTCCGTAGCTTGATTGATATAGTCATCGGCAAAAACCGTAATAATATCAGCTCCGAAGACGGACGTCGCCCGGGCCAATGCATCCATGACCGCTTCTTCCTTTCGGGTTGAGATAAACACCATTGTTTGCTCTCTGAATGCGCCGGAGCAAACCTCTGCCAAAAGGATATCCGTTGAGCAGGTTTCGCCATTCTTTGCAGAACCCAAGCCATAGAGTATTCTGTTAAACTCCGCGCCCCGGCCGCCGGTGCTGTGAAAGCTTGAGATTCCGTCATTTATGATAGCGTTGGTGATTAGAGTGTAATCCTGATTCCTATCCTCAAAGTATTCGCAGATGGTGCGGGCAGCCATAAAGCAGTATTCCTGGCGTCGGATATGCATCTCAAACTCTCCGTGAAAAGATGTGTCCAGCACAACTGTGACCGCCTGGCACCATGTCGGGTCATACTCCTTAACGATCAGCTCATTTCGTACTGCCGACATCTTCCAGCTTATACTTCTCATAGGCTCTCTTCCAGTGTATTCACGATAGCCGCAGACGGAAATCGGGTCTTCGAGAAGTTGTTTCCTCATTGCGATCTCATCATATGCATCTGCAAAGGATTTAATAAATTCCTCTGCCTCGATTCGATGCGGATAAATCACAATATGGCTATCGTTCTCCTTGCGGTATTCATGCTCGACAAAGCCAAGAAAATCACCGGCATAGAGCTTGGCGTATGAAAATGTGTACTCGCCCCTGTCCGGCAATGAGGCGGTTAGACGGCGTCTTACCCTCTGGCGGCGGCGAAGGGTAACTCCGCTGACGAAAATCCTATGTTCGTCATTTACGACCGCATCGTAATCATCCAGCTTGCTTATCACAAGTTTTTTGGGAAAACGCTCCTCTATCCTTAGAACCGGCGCATAGCTGCGCGAAAGATTGCTGATTTCGCTATTGACAGCGAACTCCTCGTCAGGCTCCGCTCCATCTACCGAAGGGTAACAACGGTATCCGATCATTTCCTCATTGTTTGAGCTCTTGATTGAAACCCATTCAACAATGGATGCGAGTACGATTATGATTATCAAAAACTCCAGCATTTGTCATTTTACACTCCCGGAGTCTTCCTTCGGTACCGTGACACCACTTAGAATGGAATCAAATATCGCCGCTGCCTCGCGGCTCGCTGCCGCATTTCTGAAATGCAGACGATGTACTATGACATAAGGCGCAAGCTTCTTAACATCCTCCGGAATGACATAGCTCCTGCCGCTGAATGCCGCATAGGCGCGTGCTGCTTTGCAAATGGCGATGGTTCCGCGTGGAGAAGCGCCTATGCTTATGCGTTGATCCTGCCTTGTCGCCTCGATAATATCCATCAAATAGCCCATTACCGGCTCACTTATTTCAATGTCGGACAGGCGTCTGCGCAGTGCTTCGGTCTCTTCGACGCTTACGACCACATCAATGTTGTCGAGCAATTCTGCACTGTCAGTTCTTAGCGCAACGCCAATTTCCTCGCTCCTGGTCATATAGCCAAGGCTCATTCGCATCATGAACCTATCCATCTGCGCTTCCGGCAACGGGAAAGTTCCGTATGACTCTATCGGGTTCTGCGTCGCAGCTACCATGAAAGGCTCATCGAGCTTACGAGTCAGACCATCGATGGATACCTGTCTTTCGGCCATGGCCTCCAGAAGGCTGGATTGGGTTCTTGGGGTTGCGCGGTTGATTTCGTCAGCAAGTACCATATTAGCAAAAATAGGGCCGGGTCGGAACTCAAATTCACCGTTTTTGGTATTATAATAGTTTATTCCCGTGACATCGCTTGGCATCACATCCGGGGTAAACTGAATCCTGCGGAAACTGCCTCCGGTTGCCTTTGCAAAGGCGCGGAAGAGCATCGTCTTTCCTGTGCCGGGTACATCTTCCAGCAGAATGTGTCCGCCGCATAGATAACAAACAGCAACGAGCGTTATCTCATCCTGCTTGCCAACGATAACCTTCGAACAGGCATCTACCAGCTTTTTGCGATATGATACGAATTCTTCTGTGTTCATGTCTCTCTCCTTGGGATGATCCCTTTAATTTGTTCATTAGCTTAGCTTCTATTTAGGGTGATACACCCTTCCATTCTTTATATTGTATCATAAATGCTATTAGGTGCCAAGTATATAACATTTTGTTTCCTAATAATAGCATTCAGCCCCCCCTTTAGTAGGGGGAGCTGAATGTGTTTACTGTAATAATCAGTTAAGAATTACATACCCATTGCAGCACGGAGGATGATCATTGCATCCTGTGCGTTGACGGAACCGTCATTGTTCATGTCTGCAAGAGCGAGCTGATTTGCACTAAGATCACCGATACCAAGGGTATAGCGGAGAACAAGCATTGCGTCCTGAACATCAACATTACCGCTGCCGTTGACATCGCCCATGATGCCGCCGGTGCTGCCGGAGAAGTCAACGTTATCTACCTTTACACAGTCGGTGCCGCCGTTTACACTGCTATCCTTGGAGTAGGACCATACGAAGGTGTAAGTGCCAGCGGTTGCTGCGGTGTAGGTGTAGGTATTCCAGCTGGTATTGGAAGTGCCGGACAGGTGGAGAATCTGCTCACCATTGACGGTGAAGTTGAACCAGTCAAAGTTGGACTCAGAGTTGTAGTAATACTCGAAGGTAAGAGTATCGCCTGCAGCCATATTGATGGTAGTGGTGAGGGTAGAGGTGGTATTCGAGGAACCGGCATTGCTTGACTTAGCAAGATACCTATCGCCCTCGGTAACAGCTTCGAAGGGATACTGTTCGCTGGTTCCAAACTGGATGTTGCCGCCGGGCACATTCAGGGAGTCATAAAGAGTAGTATCAATGTTTACGGTAACATCAACGTTTGCGGTACCGAATACATTGCCATCAACATAAACGGTGCAGGTAACCGTGGTGCTGCCTTCGGAAATACCGGTGATGGTTGCACGACGGTTGTTGCCGTTAACGGTTGCAATGCTCTCGTTTGCGGAAGTCCAAACGAGCTCATATGCGTTTGCATTATCAGGAACGCGGAGGAATGATACGACTGCGCTGCGTCCGATATACATTTCGACGGCAGTGGTGTCGAGGGAGAATCCGGTCAGATCGACGGGATCCTGGTTGCCGAACAGACTCCATTCGCTGTAAACGGTCTGCTCAGAGTCAGGGTTGGAGGGGAAGGGATCGTCCTCACTCATAACGATAGGATATGCATCGCCATAAGGATCGGGAACGCCCCAAGTATCCTTCATTGTTTGGAAAGCTTCGGCAACAACGCCGCCTTCCTTCATAACATTCCAGAAGGTCTCTTCGTACTCATAGTCGCCTGCAAAGGTTACGCTCTGGGAGTAACCGTAAACGACCTCAGCGCCGGCTCTGAGAAGAGCGGAGCCGGTGGTGCCCTGGCCGGTGCGCTTCATACCTTCGCAGATAGCCATCCAAACAAGGCAGTTTGAAAGGGTATCGGTGACATGGTGCTCAACATACCTACCATCGATGTAAGCGGCGCTGCCTGCGCTGACTGCCCAACCATTGGAGTAGTCCTCGGAGGTGATACCGGAATTGGTGGTGAGGCACAGATAGCTGGAAGTACCGCTCTGGGTTCCGTGGCTGTCGTAGATAACAACGCCCTTATCGGGGTAGTTCTGTGCGATTGCGGGACCGGTTGCTGCGGTGGACTGGATGAGAGTGTAATCACCGCCGGTTGCGTCCGCGATGGACTGAGCTTCCCGCTTGTACTGATCGGTGAAGCTTCCGTCATGTCCGTAATAAGGTGCAACAAGCAGTACGTTGGGGGAACCGGCATCCTTATTGTAATTGCCGTTTCCCTTTACAATAACAACCTGCTCTTCAGCGGGGATGGGTTCGCCGGGAACGAGCTCGTTGCGGAGCCTGTAGTTGTAAGAGCAATACATGCCGTCAACCGTGAAGAAGAATCCGTCCTTGGTGATGTCGGAGAAGCCGTCCTTATCGATGAAGGAAGCATTCAGTGCTGCCTGATATACAGCATTGATGACATCGGTGCGGGTTGCGTTTGCTTCGATAGCAGCTGCTTCTGCTGCATCGATAGCTGCCCAGGTCTTGTTGAGCTTTGCGATCTGCTTTGCTTCGTTTGCCGCTGCGTCAATACCCTCAGCAAGGGAGACGACGGGAACGAGAGCAAAAACCAGAATGAGCGCAAGAGCCATAGCCAATACTTTGCGAGTTTTCATTGGTTTTCCTCCTTAAAATTAATGCGCTTTATGCGCAGAGTACACCATCTCTGGCATACTTCTCCGTATATTTTACCATAATCATTTAAAATGTCAAGACAAAAACTGTATTTTTTATATTGAGCTTATCAGCGTGAAAATGCTTTACCGAATAAGCTTTTTTGCCTTTGTATACCAATCGGATAAGTTTTTCTTGCCAACCAGATGATTAGGGTATATAATACTATCGCAGAGATTGCGAATCCTTTCATTTTATGAGGTGAGCTTATGTCAAGTGATTACAATGATTGCATACAAGAGCAGAGCGCCATCATACAGGACCCCGGTGAATTTGGAGACATTCAGCAGCTTAGGGAGCTTCAGTATCTTTATACTTCCGCGCTTCGCACGCTAAGGCTGAAATTCGAGGTTCTCAACGGTGAATTTCAGCTTCATCATGCCCGAAATCCCATTCATCATATTGAAAGCAGGCTTAAAAGCCCTGCAAGCATGGCAGCGAAGCTTCAAAGCAGAGGTCATGAAGTGAGCATCGAAAACGCAAAGCAGTATCTTAACGATATTGCAGGAGTGCGCGTCGTGTGTCGTTTTCTTGAAGATGTTTATGACGTTGAGAAAGCCTTCATGATGCAGGAGGACGTTAAGCTCATTGAGCGTGAGGACTATATCGCCCATCCGAACTTCAACGGCTATCGCAGCCTGCATCTGGATGTTGAGATACCCGTCTACCTTTCCTCTACGATAGAGTACGCCCGCGCAGAAATACAGATACGGACGATCGCGCAGGATTTTTGGGCAAGTCTTGAGCATGACCTTAGGTATAAATGCTGCAAGGATATTCCGGAACATATAAGCAAGGAGATGTACAGCGTAGCGGATGAGATCGCAGCAATAGATCGAAGAATGCAGCATATGAACTATGAGATCCAGGCGCTTTAATCGCTATGGTGCATTGATACATACTCTCCGGTTACAGCGCTGTTAGCAAGCCGATATGATCGCTTTTCGGGAAGAATTTGCCAAATTGGATTTCGCCAAACTGACGCTCATTTAACCGGTGAGCATTTTTTGTGAACATTAATATAATGCAAAATAAACGAGGTTGAAGTTATGGGAATTAGACGCAATTTCAAGATTGCAAACATCACTGCACTCTCCGTTTTTTGTTTAATCTTAATGCTGATCGGGATCACCCCAACTCTTAGCGGGTGTTCCGCATGTAAGGAGAATAATATGCACAGCAATACAAAGACCCTTCCGGACGGAAAGCTGACCCGCGTGGAATACTCCACCGGAAACGGAACGATCGCAAGAGCAGAGTTTTCCATCACTATCACGCCAGACGAAGTTGTCGATGCTCTATTTTGGCCGGAGGAAGCCGTCGAAATCGATGGCAAAACTTACTATCAGCCCACCGTTTCCGACGAAATTGTGTCGCTTTCTCACGCTCCCATTTCCGATGCACGCTGGGAGGAAGTTGAAGCGATCATCGCCGAACTTGCTCCGCTTCTTGAAATCAAGCCCGAATCAAAAGTTGATTTGCCTGATGCCGGAGAGTTTCCGGGTATGCAAATACTTGACGGAGGCGATTGGCAAACGCTGCGGCTCGGCGTACAAACTGCTGATGGGGAGCATTTTTCCGAATGCTATGTCCCTTCGGACCGCCGAATGATTACACTGACGACCCTTCTCCGAGAGATTGTAGACCCTATAGGCCGCGATATTCCACACTATGCTCCGCCGGTGCTTGTCGGTCTGTACTTTAGTCAGTCCTCATCAAGCCCTGCAAAGGATTTTTCCTTCCAATGCGGCACACCGAGCGTCGATGCAGATGCTGAGGAACGGCTTTTCATTTATCGTTTCAACGAAAAAACGGGCCTGTTCTCTCATGATTCCCAAAGTGCGACTACAACGATCTCCTATCAGGATTGGTCTGAGCTGTCTTCGCTTGTTGATGAGCTGTGCCTAAAGGATTATCCAAGAGGAACATCGAAAGACAAGGCCACCTGCTCACTCTATTATTCCGACAGCGCACAGCTAACAGTGAAGCTTGATAAGAAGGCGGTTGAATCGCTTTATGCCGCTTTGAAGGAACTGGCCGTAAATCATGCCGGTTGATACAGCATACGCATTTTGAGCTGATCTGTTTTTCCAGTCTTGGAGGATATCAGTGCCATTATTCCGCAGCTCGTACCCTAAGTGCGGCAATATTCAGCATTCGCCGACATGATCAAAAAGGAGATTTGATAATGAAAATTGCGTTGGCTTGCGTGCCGGTGGTTAACGGAAATATAGAACATAACAGTACGTGTATTCTTCAAGCCATGGAGGCTTGCGCCGAAAAAGCGGATCTTGTTGTGTTTGGCGAATCCGTTCTGTGCCGATCCCGGAGCGGTTGACTGTGCCGCAGGAGGCGCAGCGTATTTCAAAAACGGCTTGATAGTGCAAGAAACCCCTGCCGGAAAAAGTGATATTTTGATAGTCGAGGTTTAGTAATGGTTATGGAGATCAAGGAATACACCGCATATAACGAGACTGATATTTTGAGCCTGTATTCGAGCGTTGGCTGGACTGCCTACACCGAGCACCCGGATGTGCTCAGGAATGGATTTGCTAATTCCCTGCTGACGCTGGCGGCTTACGATGGCGAACAGCTTCTTGGCATCATCCGAACTGTTGGCGATGGCTATACCATCGTGTTTGTGCAGGATATCCTGGTATTCCCAGAGCATCAGCGAAAGGGCATCGGATCTGCTCTCCTGAGGGCAGTTTTGGACAAGTTCAGCCATGTGCGCCAAATAGAACTTGCAACGGATAATACGCCGAAGACAATTGCATTTTATATGTCGATGGGCTTTCGGGAAATGTCCGAAATCGGCTGCTGTGGATTTATGAAAGTTTAAGTCGTCATGCCTGACATAGTTGCCTATCTTGCAGGTACGGAGCACTGCAAGACTCTTTTTTGATGCAAGCAGCAAGTCAAGGCGTGAACAGAATTTGTTCTATTTCTGATGCTTCAACCACGCAGGCGCACTATTGTTCGTCCCTGAGCAGCTTTTTTACCTTTTTTTTGACCCTTTGAATGGCATTGTCCACCGACTTTACGGATTTACCGAGCTCATCTGCAATATCTGTATAGCTCAGCCCATCTAAAAATCGAACCAACACCTGCTTTTCAAGCTCCGTCAGCTCCTCCTCCATGCGCCGGAGCAGTTCGCTGTACGACTCGCGTTCTACGATGATATCCTCCGGGTTGACCGTTCTCGGCATTATCAAGGTATCCATGAGCGTGCTCTCGCTCTCATCGCTGCCGCCTTCGTATGCATTCCTGTCAAGAGACACATAGTTGTTAAGCGGAAGATGCTTCTTCCTTGCCGCGGTCTTTATTGCAGAGTAGATCTGGCGCACAATACATGTCTCTGCAAATGAGCGGAAGCTTCCTCCCCTATCGGGTTCGTATTCCCTAATTGCCGCAACAAGCCCTATAGCGCCCTCCTGAATGAGATCGGCTCTGTCTGCACCCATGAGAAAATAGGGCCTTGCCTTCAGCTTGACAAGTCCCATAAATCTCTCGACCAATACATATTCAGCGTCACTATCTCCGCTCTGAGCCAGATAAGCAAGCTGTTCATCGGAGTATTCCCCGAATGCTTTGTCCGAAGTCGAAGCTTTAGTCAAATCAGTTGCCGCGCTCCTGTCTGTTCTTTTCAAACATGATTATTGCACCTGCAACCGCAGCGTTCAACGAATCGATATGACCCTTGAGCGGCACGGAAACGAGGAAGTCACACTTTTCCTTAACGAGCTTGCTCAGCCCGCTGCCCTCGCTGCCGATAACGAGTGCAAATCCACCCTTCATATCGACATCGTACATTGGCCTGCCATCCATATCCGCGCCTGCTATCCAAAGTCCCTTTTCCTTAAGAGTATCGATAGCATTGGCAAGATTGACGACCCGTGCGATGTGCATATGCTCGGCCGCGCCTGCGCTTGTCTTCACGACAGCGGCGGTAACGGAAGCCGAACGGCGCTTGGTTATCACAACGCCGTGTGCGCCGGCACACTCTGCGCTCCTAATGATCGAGCCAAGATTGTGCGGATCTTCTATGCCGTCAAGCAACACGACAAAGGGCTTCTCGCCGCGCACTTCAGCGTATTCCAAAATATCCGCAAGCTCCGCATATTCAACGCCCGGGATCTCGGCAACGATTCCCTGATGGTTACCGCTTTTGCCGTTATGACCGAAAGGCATGCATATCTCATCCAGCTTTGCGCGCTCAACCTCGCGGATAACGAGGTTAGCTTCATGCGCAAGCGTAACGATCTCGCCAAGCGAACCGTCATGCTCTTTCACCACGAGTATTCTGTCGATGCTTCTTCCGCTCTTAATAGCTTCCTTGACCGGATTTCTTCCCATTATGATGTTGGGAAGCTCCATCTCCGTATTTTCAGCGTTGACGATCTCAGCGGATGCGGGGCGCGCTGCTTCATCATCCGTCCTGTGCGCAAAGCGATCATCGGGCCTGTAGCCTCCGTGCTGACGATCTCTGCCGTCGCCGGGATTTCTGTCATATGAACGCTCGCCATACCGGCGGTCGCTGCTGCGCCGCTTGTCATATGGTCTGTCGGATCCCCTGCCGGGTTTCCTGTCATAGGAACGTTCACCGTAACTGCGGCTGCCGTTATCCCTGAAGCCCCTGTCAAAGGAACGCTCATCATACTGATGTTCAGAATACTGATGGGCCTCTTCCCTGCCGGGCTTTCTATCGTATGAACGCTCGCCGTACCTGCGGCCGGAATTATCTCTGAAGTCCCTGTCATTGGAACGCTCGCCGTACCGGCGGTCTGAGAAGGAGCGATCATCTCCTCTGCCGGGCTTTCTGTCATAGGAACGTTCGCCATACCTGCGGTCGGCATTATCCCTTTGGTTTCTGTCAAATGTGCGCCCATCGAACCGGCGGTCGCCATTGCCCCTTGGGTTTCTGTCAAAGGATTGTCCGCTGTTTCTGCGCGGCTTTCGATCATATCCTCCGTTATTCCTGCCGTTATCCTGTCTTCTGTCTCCGTTGTAGTCCATCTTTATTCCTCACAATTCATCTTGTTGTTTTCTGTTTCATCATCAACGCTCTTTTCATCCGAATACGCTTCTAATCCGCAAAGCATTCTGTTCATAAGGCATCCCAGTCTTTCATCCTTTCCGGAGAGATAGAGGTAGCCGATGAGCGACTCCAAGCCCGTTGCGTGACGGTAATCAAGGATCTGAGCGTTCTTAGGTACGGTTCCCATGTGTGCGTTGCGGCCGCGCTTGAATATCGCAGACTCCTCCTCGGTGAGCAGCGATTCTATCCTTCTGTAAGCCTCTGCCTGAGCCTTGGCACAAACGAGCTTTGCCGCACGCACATGCAGTCCATGCGCAGGAAGTGTCGTTGTGCTTACGAGCATAGTGCGAACATACAGGTCATAAACGGTATCGCCGACATAGGCAAGCGCCAGCGGGCTCATCATTTTTGGGTTCTGCGTCCCGTCAATACACGCCTCAGCGACCCGTGCAAAAATGCTCGCGCAATTATCCGCATCTGTTGTTTTTTCAGTGTTTGCATACTCCATCAGTTTCTATTATACACCAAATCTCCCTTTTTTCAAGGGGTTATTTGCTTTATTTCATCAATACCATAAAAAGTATTGCCGCCTCCGGAATGGCAGGAAGCGGCAGAAAACATAAGTTCAATTATCGATGTGTTCAGTTTTGTCCAAACGATGACATGGAGTCGATCCTATCGGCGTCAAGCCTCTTGATCAGCTCATCAAACGGGCAGCAGATCCTTTCGACGCATGGATGGAAGTAGAAAGTGCAGCTGTTCTTATCGGGCTGAAACTCGATGCCGGTTTCACTCCAGACGAGGATACGCTTATTGCTCCTTGAAGCAATAGCGGCTCCAAGTTCGGTGTGGGTCCCGGCGCCGCCCGGAAGCAGGGCCACGAACAGCTCGGCGTCACGAACCGAACGCACTTCATTAAATGCCACCTCAGCCATCTTGGCTTCTCCCTGTGAGCGGATATCTCCGTGTGCAGTCCAATCATAGGTCAATTCGTGCCCATTGCGCGTAAGCACCGCACTAAGCTGCCTTGCCCTCTCTGCGTTTTCAAGACCTGTTGCAATATAAAACCTCATACACTATTCGCTTCCTTACAAGATTTGAGCCTCGGGTTAGCTATTCCCCTCACTCATCGTTTTTAATCTTTCCCTCCGCCCAATGCTTACGGCAAAGACTTATATACTTATCATCAGCTCCAAGCACGACCTGCTCGCCGACCTTGGTTATGCCGCCCTTTCCGTCAAGGCGTGCGTTCATAATTGCCTTTTTCCCGCACCAGCATATGGTCTTGATCTCCTCTATGGTGTCGGCAAAAGCCATCAGCCAGTGGCTTCCCTCAAAGAAATTCCCTTGGAAATCGGTTCGTAATCCATAGCATATCACAGGAACGCCATAATAGTCAACCAGTTCAACAAGCTTCATCACCTGTTCACGAGTGAGAAACTGTGCTTCATCTACTATGACACAGTCGTATGCTCCCGAATGCAGCTCGTCCCAGTCCAAATCATCGAATAAAACGCATTCATCCTGAAGCCCACAGCGTGATCTGACCGTTCGTGCGCCGTCTCGCGTATCGGTCGCAGGCTTTGTCAATAATGCCCTTTGTCCGCGCTCTCCATAGTTGTACTTGACCATGATAGCCTGAGCAGTCTTTGAAGAGCTCATTGCGCCGTAACGAAAATAAAGCTTTGCCATTTCATCCTCACATCCGATTTCCGCCGCAGGACAGCAGAATCTCACGTTGATCTTCCATATTATAACACAAATGCGGAGGAATGCCAAGCCTCCTCCGCATTTTCGTCAAAAAAGCCTTAAAATCGTTGATTATCTGCTTCCCTTATCGTAAGGAATGCCCTCAGCCTTGGGTGCACGGGATTTTGCGGACGTGAACGCAAGAACTATCATCGTAGCGACATAGGGCAGGATGTTGTAAACAACCTTGGGAATGTTCAGATCATTCAGGAACGGTATCAGCATTATCGAATTCGCAAGCTGTCTCAGGAATGCGAAGAACAGAGCGGCAAAGAATATCCTTAGCGGCTTCCACTGACCGAAAATCATGACCGCAAGAGCGAGGAAGCCGAAGCCTGCAACTCCGGTATGACCGTTGCAGTTGCCATTCATGACGCCTACAGCGTATGCAAAGCCTCCGAGACCGCCAAGCACGCCGGAAATGGTGACGCCTGCATATCTCATCCTATATACATTGATACCGACGGAATCCGCGGCCTGAGGATGTTCACCGCAGGCACGAAGCCTAAGTCCGAACCTGGTCTTGTACAGAACGATCTGGGCAATTACAAGTATCACTATGCCGATATAGACCGTCAGGTATGTCTTTTGGAAGAACAGTTCACCTATCACCGGGATCTTTCCCAGTACGGGTATGCTCTGAATGTAGAAATTGGTTGAAGTGGTGATGCCGTCGCTCATGAAGAACATCTTGCTGATGAGGAGCACCATTGCCGGAATAAGAAGGTTCATCGCGGTACCCACGATAGTCTGGTCAGCCTTCATATTGACTGCGGCGAACGCAAGTGCCAACGAATAGATCGCTCCGGCAATAGCGGCAACGAGCAGAGCTATCAGCAGGATTACCTGTGCATTCATGCCTGTCGGCCCCAGGTAGTAGGTGATAAGGCAGCCGAAGAATGCGCCAAAGAGCATGATACCTTCGAGTGCGAGGTTGATAACGCCGCTGCGCTCAGCAAACATGCCGCCCAGCGCAGTCAGGAGCAGCGGTATTGCGACCGGAAGAGTGTTTTGAACAAGGAAATATACAACGTCCATTATTCATTTCCCTCCTTTATTACGCTCTCGAGTATTGTTTCGTTATCAGCGCTCGGACCGGGCACTTCGGGGATCACGGACGCCGGAGACGGGGTTTTTCCTCCCCTTTTCCTGCGCCGCTTTCCGGCGACAAATTCACGCACGACCATAGCGAATGCTGAGAAATAGATGATAAACGCAAGCATTACATCGATTATCTCGGGCTTGTATGCAACCGCAGCCGTACCGCCCCTCTGAATGAAGGATACGAAGATAGCCGAGAATACTATACCTATCGGGTGAGAACAGCCAAGCAATGCGACCGCTATGCCGTTAAATCCCTCGTTTCTTATTACATTAATGGGCTCATACGTTACGCTCGAACCTTCCACCATCGAAGGCGCAAGGATGTATAGTGCTCCGCCCAGCCCGGCAAGCGCGCCTGCTATCATCATGGTAAGAATGATGTTGCGCTTGCTGTTCATGCCTGCATACTTTGCAGCGTCCTTGTTGAAGCCAGTTGCGCGAAGCTCGTAGCCGAAGGTCGTCTTCATAAGAACTATAAACAGGATCACTGCCAGCACTATTGCAATGATGGTACCGATATTAAGGTTGGTATTGCCGGGAGACAGCGATGGAAGCTGAGCTGTCTTGGGAAGGTACTGTGTCCTCGCTTTGACAGCTATGTACATTGTGGAGTTGTTGCTGATTATGTAGTCCACCACATACATGCCGATGTAGTTGAACATGATGGAGGTTATGACCTCGTTGATATTCAATAATGCCTTGAATATGCCGGGTATGGCGCCCCACAGCGCACCGCCGACTATTGCCGCAAGACAAGCCACTATCCAGCTCCATGGTGCCGGCATAGGAACCAGGAAAGAAATGATAAGAGCAAAGAAAATGCCCATGGTGAACTGTCCTGATGCGCCAATGTTGAACAGGCCCATGCGGTAGGCGAAGCCAACGGAAAGACCTGTCATGATGATGGGGGTCGCATAGTAGAGAACATCGCTCATCTTTGAGAAACCCCTCGTCAGCACGGTCGCAAATCCGTTGAATGCGTTGGCAGGCGATGCCGCCAGCATTACGATAAAACCGAAGATGAGACCTATAGCTATTGCAACGAGCGATGGAACTATGCTCAGCAGAAAGGGCTTGATTTTTTGGTTCCAAAGGTTCATGCTTCAGCCTCCTGTCTTATTTTGTCACGCTTGCTTCCTGCCATGTAAAGACCTACCTCCTTGACATCGGTGGTCGCAGGATCGAGTTCGCCAACGATTTCTCCGCCGTGCATGACGAGGATCCTGTCAGCCAGATTCATTACCTCATCAAGCTCGAACGATACGAGAAGTACCGCCTTTCCCTCATCGCGTTCACGGACAATGCATTTGTGAATGTACTCTATCGCTCCGACGTCAAGGCCCCTGGTGGGCTGGACGGCAACGAGAAGATCATGCGCCCTGTCCATCTCTCTCGCGACGATGGCCTTCTGCTGGTTTCCTCCGGACATGCTGCGCGCGATGGACGCCGAACCTTCTCCGCTCCTGACGTCAAACTTCTGAATAAGCTCGTCCGAGTACTCAAGTATCTGTCTGCTGCGTATAAAGCCTCCCCTTTCAAATTCGGGCTGCCAATAGCGCTGAAGCACCATGTTGTTTGCAAGAGTAAAATCGAGTACCAGGCCATGCTTATGCCTGTCCTCCGGAATATGGCTCATGCCAAGCTTGCTGCGCTTTCTGATCGGAGCGCGTGTAATATCGCATCCGGAAAGCGTTATGCTCCCGGCGCTCGGCTTCTCAAGTCCGGTAATTGCCGAAACAAGCTCCGATTGGCCGTTGCCGTCAATACCGGCGATACAAACGATCTCGCCTGCATGAACATCGAATGAAACGCCGTTTACTGCGCTCTTACCCTTATGTACCTTTGATGGGACCGAAACTCCACGCAGCTTCAATACTGTGTCGCCGACATGCGCTTCACCCTTATCGACCTTGAGCTGTACATCTCTGCCGACCATCATCCGGCTGAGCTCCTCCGGCGAAGTATCCTTAACATCGACCGTACCAACGCATTTGCCCTTTCTGAGAACAGTACAGCGGTCAGCCACCTGCATTATCTCGTTCAGCTTGTGCGAAATAAACAGGATGGATTTTCCTTCTCTGGCGAATGAACGAATGATCTCCATAAGCTCCGCTATCTCCTGCGGAGTAAGAACAGCAGTAGGTTCATCAAAGATCAGAACCTCGTTATCGCGATAGAGCATCTTTAGGATCTCGGTGCGCTGCTGCATACCGACCGAAATATCCTCGATATAGGCATCAGGATCGATATGAAGTCCGTATCTTTCGCTGAGCTCCATCACCTTTTCCCTTGCTTCATCTATTCTGAGGAAACCGAACTTATTTGGCTCAACGCCCAGAATAATGTTCTGCAATACCGTAAAGCACTCAACCAGCTTAAAATGCTGGTGCACCATGCCTATCCCGAGCGCAGTTGCGTCATTCGGATCGTGAATGGTAACCGGCTGTCCGTACATTCGGATCTCGCCCTTTTCGGGGTTATACAATCCGAACAGCACGCTCATAAGCGTACTCTTGCCGGCTCCGTTCTCACCCAGAAGTGCATGGATCTCGCCCTTGCGGAGGGTCAGGGTAATGTCGTCATTTGCGACGATACCCGGAAATTCCTTTGTGATGTGGAGCATTTCTATGATATTGTTTTCCACGCCGCACCTTCCTTTTCTGCATAAATGCATTTATTAGCTGATAACACGATACCCATGTGATCAGCTAATAAATGCTGCAAAGGGTTCTAATTAAACTAAAAGCTTTCGCAAGCGAAAGCAAACCATGGCAGCATATACCGGGGGTGAGCTCCATTTCTCATATAGATAACAGCTTTGGGGAAGGGTTTCCCCTTCCCCTTATTTCCGCAAAAGCGGACGAAATTCAATTACTGAACACACTCAACCGAGGTGATGGCGAGGTTAAGTCCGGTGGTGAGCTCTTCTGCGGTTGCATAACCGTCAGCATTGGCAACGGTGATGGTCCTGATGGGAGCGATCTCGCCGTTTGCAAGCTTTGCAAAGAGAGTGTCATAAGCTGCCTTGTCAAAGGTGTTGAACCTGTCGAATGCATTGCCGTTTGCATCGCCGATAACGGTGGTGGGCAGGCCTACGCCGTCGTTGGAAGCGTTGAAGTAGGTGGTCTTAGCGCCGTACTTGTCGAAGTCATTGGTCTCATAGATGGACTTGAGAACTGCCTGTACGGAAGGAGCAAGGCCCTTGGTTGCGGAGGTGATGACGGTCTCGCTGTCGTACCTCTGGTCAACGTCAACGCCGATTACCTTCTTGCCTGCCTCAGCAGCTGCTGCCATGACGGACTTGCCTACGCTGCCGCCGCATGCGAAGATAACTTCGATGCCGGACTGATACATAGCTGCTGCGGTTGCCTTGTTCTGGTCGGTCTCAGCGAAGTCACCGGTGTAATGATACTTAACGGTGATGTCGCCTGCTGCAAGGCCGAGCTCAGCGGCTGCTGCCTCGATGCCCTGGAGATAGCCATAGCCGAATGCCTGAACTGCGGGAACTGCCATGCCGCCCATGAAGCCGAGCGCACGATAGCCGTCCTTGACTGCCGCATAGCCTGCGAGATAGCCAGACTGCTCCTCAGCATACATGATGGAAGCGGTGTTGGCCTTGGTCTCGTAGGTTGCATAGTCTGCAGTATGGGGAGTACCATCAAGAATGATGAACTTTACTTCAGGATACCTGGTCTGTGCTTCGAATACGGACGGTTCGAAGAGGAAACCGGGGCATACAACAACCTTAGCACCGGACTCTACCGCGAGGTCGATAGCTGCGAGGTATGCTTCATCGGTTGCATCTTCGGGCTTATAGTACTTATGGGAGATCTTGTTAGCTTCGGCATAAGCTACAACGCCTTCCCAAGCGCCCTGATTGAAGCTCTTGTCATCGATGTTGCCCTTATCGGTGATGAGGGCGATCTCATAGGTGCTGGTTCCGCATGCGAAAGCAAAGGGAACGAGCATGAGTGCTGCCAGCAGAACTGCGAGCAATTTTTTCATTTGTATTATCCTCCTGGTAATATTGTTGGATCATCTCCAACCATTCGCGGCTATTATACCAAATAACGCGCCAAAATGGAAGTCCTTTTTAATAATTTTGCCAACTATCGGCCATAATTCGTTATAATGCCGCTTTTTTGCTTCCCACGGCTGGATTTCTGAGGCAACGAATCAAAAACTTTATTGCAAAATTCGCTGTTTTCGCTTATAATCGAGTTATAATGTACGGTGGATCTGCACATTAATCTACTGACGGAGGCTCTTCATTGTTCGGCTACGTTCGCCCCAATATTCCTGAGCTGCGCGTGCGTGATAAAGCGCGCTATGATTCGATATACTGCGGATTATGCCATCGTCTCGGCAAGGATTACGGGATTGCCGCGCGTGCGTGTTTGAGCTATGACTGCACCTTTTTGGCACTCATCCTCTTCTCCGTCAGCGAAAATGAGACAAAAGCCGAACCAAGGCATTGTCCGTTTAAGCCGCTGTCCCGAAAAAAACCCATGGTAGTCGAAGCTTCTCCGGCTATGGACTTTGCGGCTGCGGTCTGCGTGCTGCTTGCCAAGTATAAGCTTGATGACGATGCGGCTGATGGCAAGCGGCTGTACAAAGCGGCAGAACTCCCCCTGCACTCCGCAATAAAAAAGGCAGCGCGGCGCTATCCCGCCGTCGATGCGATAATCAGCTCCAATCTTAGAAAGCTTGCTTCCATTGAGGCAGAGAAGATACCTAATCCGGATATACCCGCAAACGCTTTCGGACAACTGCTTTCAGAGCTTATTGGCAAAGCTCCCGTTGATGAAAAATCCAAAACCGTGCTCGCCGAAATAGGCTTCAATGTGGGACGATTCATCTATCTTGCGGACGCATGGGACGATAGAGCAACGGACGCAAAGCATGGGCTGTACAATCCCTTTGTGCTCTCCGAAAGTAAGGAGCAGGATGCGGAGTTTCTGATGAATATCTCCATAAATAACGCCATCGATGCATTGGACCTCCTTGAAATCAGGCACGACGGCGAACTCGTTTACAATATCATAACCGATGGACTGTTTGGAGCGATGGATATGATTAAGTCAAAACACACACCCAAACGAAAGGAAAAAATGCATGGATCCGTATAAAGTTCTTGGCGTAAGTGAAACCGCCTCCGATGAGGAGGTTCGTTCCGCGTACCTGAAGCTTGTAAAGCAATATCACCCGGATAAATATGTTAACAACCCGCTCGCCGACCTTGCGACCGAGAAGCTCAAGGAGATAAACGAAGCATATGATACCATAACCGCCCAGCGTGCAGGCAGGAAGTCGGGAAGCGGCTCCGGAGGCAGCTATGGGAACAGTTCCGGAAGAAATTCGGGCTATGGTTCGTCATCATATTCCGGATATGGCTCATCATCGTATTCCGGCGGCGGTCATTCCGGGTACGGGAACAGTACTTATTCCGGCCAGTATGCCTCCGAGTTCAGCAAAGTCAGGAGCTATTTGAACGCGAACGATCTGAAGTCGGCTTCGCGCCTGCTTGACAGCATTCCCGCACACAACGCCGAATGGAACTACCTATATGGGCTTGTTTACTTCCGCAGTAATAATTTTTCATATGCGCGCACCTGCTTTGAAGCTGCCGTCAGCATGGATCCGAACAACGCCGAATACCGTCAGGCGTATGAGACCCTTGTGAACCGCAGCAATCGCTCATATCGTTCCGAACAAAGCACACGAAGCTCGTCCGACGGCTGCGATACCGCCTGCAATATCTGCTCCACGCTCTGGTGCATGAACGCCTGCTGCAACTGCTTCGGCGGCGGCTGCTAATCCGGAGGCGTCCAATGAGAAGCGTTTCTCCGGCTGTAAAGCTTGCGCTCGCCGCAATGAGCACTGCGCTGAGCGTATTGTGTATGTATGTTGCTTCATTGACGAACATTTCGCGCGCCGCGATGCTGTTTCTTGCTTCGCTCATGGTTTGGATACCGCTCAGGGAAAAGGGCGGAGTGCTCTACGGCTTTCTATGCTACATTGCCACGGCGGCGCTGTCGTTTCTTCTTATTCCAAACAAGCTGTATTGCTGCTGCTATCTGATGCTGTTCGGGCTCTTCGGCTTTATTCAGCTTGCGTTCGATTCGCTGACCCGAAATCGTGTGCTTTCCTTTATACTAAAGCTTCTGTGCTGCAGCCTCCTTTGTATGCTCATGCTATGGGCAGGAAGTCAGTTATTTGACCTTGATATCACCCTGATGAAGAAGATGTCCGAGTTTGGCATCCCACTTTGGGCGTTTATACTCATCGTTGAGGCCGCACTCTCACTGGCCATACTTCTATACGGCTTCTGTACGCGTGTATTCGATAATAATCTAAGAAAAAAGCTTGTAAAGCGAGATTGACCTTTCAGGTCTTCAGGGGTTTGTCATACAGCCCCTTTTTTTATGCTAAGGTTCAAACGGTTTCAATATAACAACGCTGCCGGATATGAGCGTATCAGATGTGACGGTCAGCTCATCACCTGCGATCCACTTTATGCTCCATTTTCCATTCCTCTGCTTCATTCCCTCAGCAAAAGGCTCCAACGGACACAGTTCAAAGCTCAGTTTCGGGTTTTTATAGTGCATCGGAATCACCATTTCAGGCTCAAGCATGTCAACAAGCTCCCTTGCCTGAAGATCGTCGATCGTGTAGATTGCACCTATCGGCACAAGCAGAATATCTATCCTTCCAAGGCTGTTAATCGCCTCTATTGGCGGAATCTCCCCAAGATCTCCGCAATGAAGGATACGCATTCCGTCCATTTCATAGACGAACATGATGTTCTCGCCGCGAACTGTGCCCCTGAAGGGATCGTGGAAGGTCTTGACGCCCTCTATCCCAACGCCGCCAATATCAAACTTCTCCGCCGTTCTTATCAGACAGGTGCTGCCCGAAACGGCGTTTATGTAATTGTGGTCGCTGTGATCATGGCTTACCGTGACTGCGCTCGCACTGATTTTCGGAAGTTCATACATCGTTTGCGGCGAAAAAGGATCCGTCAGAATGCTCACGCCGTTTGAATCGGTCAGCAGAAAGCAGGAATGACCGTACCATTTGATTTTCATTTATATTTCCTCCCCCAAATAATTTCATTAAATATTCATTTCAATAGCAATTCAAAAATGCAGCCAGAAAACCTGCAATATCCGGTTCAATGCCCTTTCCCTCTGCAAAAGCAGCAAGCAAGACTCTGCATACCGCAGAAACCAGCCGTTTTCTCCGCTCCGGGTCTATTTCATCGATTGCCGCAAGTGCCAAAATAGCCGCAGAATGCTGAAATATTGTTACATCTGCATATCTGTTCGCTTTTCTGTAGCAAATGAGCCTGGCGTGAACGTATTCCCGACTGTCGGGCAGGGCAATGTTATTGCAAACCCTCCCTATTGGATAATTATTCTGAAATTCTTTTGCAGCATCGAGAATGAATTCATCGCTGACGAGAAAATTCGCATAGCCGTTATCAAAATAGAATCCTTGGAATATGGTGTCTCCGTCATTCCCGAAGTCAAAAACCGCGTCGGTCTTTTCTGCCGTGCTTATTTCCGCTGCAGATCGTACCGGATAATCCGATGTCATGCGGCAGCATAGATCCGTCGGCCTGCATGCTCTGTCATTTTTTGCGGTCAGACGCTTTACAGGAAGCATCACATTCTCTATCCGAATGCCGCATCCAAGCTTATTATTTAGAAAATCAAATGCTGCAAGCCTTGCTTTATTATAATAACCGGTAAGAAAGGTATTTTCCACCAAACAGCTCCAATCGGGGTTGCTGAATTCAGAATAATATGTGTGAAAAGCGGCATCCCCACAGTGTCATTTTATATTGTACATTATTTTTCATAAAACATCAATAGTGATTTCATCTTTTTTAATGTTTTTCCCATATTTGTTAATCAAAATTAATATTTTTGCCACAATTCGCCCATTCAAAATATATCGTGAGTGTCGGCTACGCATTAATGATAGTATACATTTTATCAAATATATTTCTCTGCCTGTCATGGAATAATTGACCGAAATGCCTGTCGGCGTTATAATATGGTGATGTTTCGAAGCTGGCAGCAGCCCATCTATCCGACATCAAATAATAATTACCAATGAGGATTTTATCATGAAAAAACTGATTTCCCTCGCTCTTGCTCTTTGCCTTATCTCGGCGCTGTTTTTGGGCTGCGCCAAGACTGATTCCACGACGATCCGCATAGCGGCTCTCAAAGGACCCACCGGCATGGGCATCGTAAAGCTCATGGGCGAAGAATACAAGAATTACGATATTTCCATCGAATCTGCTCCCGATGCCGTGAGCGGCAAGTTCATTAACGGTGAACTTGATGTTGCGGCAGTTCCCGTCAACCTCGCTTCCGTGCTGTACAACAAACTTGAAAAGGATGTTGTTGTTCTTGCAGTTACCACCCTTGGCGTGCTCTACATACTCGAAAACGGCAATGAGATCCAGTCCGTCAACGACCTTGCAGGCATGACCATCGGCGCAACCGGTCAGGCCTCCACTCCCGAATACATTTTGAACTATATCCTCGACAAGAACGGACTCACCGGCAAGGTTGAGGTGGAATATCAGGCCGAACATGCCGCGCTGGGTACTCTAATGGCAGACGGTCAGGTCAGCATCGGTATGCTTCCCGAACCCAACGTAACTGCAACGCTTGCAAAGAACGACAGCATCCGCATTGCGCTCGACCTCACAGAAGAATGGGGCAAGGTTTGCGACACAGAACTCGTTCAGGGCGTTCTCATCGCAAGGAAGAGCTTTGTTGACGAACATAAGTCCGCGATCGAGCAGCTCCTCAATGACTATAAAGCAAGCAGCGAATTCGTTGTAAACAATGTTGACGAAGCAGCAAAGCTCATTGTTGATGCAGGCATACTCCCTGCAGAGCCGATCGCAAAAAAGGCTATTCCCAACTGCAATATTGTCTTCACCACCGGAGCCGCAATGAAGTCCGCAGTTTCCAACATGCTGGATGTTCTCTTCACCGCTAACCCCAAGAGCATTGGCGGAGAGCAGCCGCAGGATGATTTCTACTACGGTGCATAAAGCAGATAAGAAAAGTAAGCTCCTTCGCTCGCTTATCTTCTTTGCGGCATGGATGTTTATTTGGCAGCTCGCTTCAATGCTCATCGGAAGCGAGCTGTTATTACCAGGGCCTTTTATAGTGATAAAGGCTCTTTTTGAACTTGTAAAAACTTCAAAATTCTGGCTTAGCATCGGCTGTACATTGCTGAGAGTCGTCGTAGGATTCATCCTTGGCATGCTTGGCGGCATCGTCCTCGGCATAGCGTCCGCAAAGTTCGCATTTGTCTCCGACTTTCTGTCTCCCCTTCGCAGCCTCATCAAGGCAACTCCTGTGACCTCGTTCATAATCCTTGTGCTCCTCTATATGTCCGCAAGCATTGCCCCGATGTTTATTGCTTTCCTCATGGTGCTCCCCATTTCTTGGACCAATGTTCAGGACGGTATCGAGGCTGCGCCGCGCGAGCTCATTGAGGCGGCAAGGGTTTTGAGATTCTCACGCATCAAGACCATCCGCACCGTCTATATCCCATCCGTCAGGCCGAATCTCATCTCGGCTGCAACCACCGGCCTTGGCTTTGCATGGAAATCCTGCGTTGCGGCAGAGGTCATAGCATACAGCCGTCTCAGCATAGGAAGGGCCATCTACGAAAGCAAGCTCTATCTTGAAGTTTCGGAGCTGTTCGCATGGACGGCAGCCATAGTGCTGTTAAGCATTGGTCTTGAGAAGCTTCTCCTTCTCTTTTTCCGAAAAAACGCTGCCAAGCGGCGTTATCCATCAGAAAGGAGTGCGAATGATGATAGAGCTTAAAAGCGTTTCCTTCTCATATGAAGCCGGAAAGCCGGTGCTCAACGATCTTTCTATGACTATCGGCGATAACGATCGCCTCGCAGTAATGGGTGAAAGCGGCATCGGTAAAACTACGCTCTTCAGGCTGCTCCTTGGTCTTGAAAAGCCGACAGGCGGTGAGATCCTTGGACTTGAGAATAAAAAGCTATCGGTCGTATGGCAGGAAAACCGACTCTTTCCCTGGTATGATGCGCTGAAAAATATAACTGTTGCCACCGAAAAAAGCGACGAAGCGAAGGCAGAAGCATTGCTTATTCGGCTTGGACTTGGGGAACATCTGCATAAGTTCCCTTCCGAGCTGTCGGGAGGTCAGCAGCGAAGGCTTGCTATCGCACGAGCATTGTACTACGGAGGCGATTTGCTTCTGCTCGATGAGCCCTTCACCGGACTTGATACGGAGCTGAAGAAAAGAGCCGCTGCTATCATTTGCGAAAGCTTCCCGTCCATTCTTCTTATAACTCACGATGAAGCGGATGCCGCTCTATTGGACTGCAGTCGAGTGATATCGCTGAATTGATGAACAAAAATAACCGCAATTCAAAAGGGTTTTCCGCATAACGCAGAAAACCCGTTAATTTTTGAGCTGTTGAGTTATTCCTCTGTGGGTTCTTCCTTGACCACCGGGGACTCCGGAGCATTGCGGCGGATGCTGTCGATTCCATTGAGACAGGAGGCCTTTGCCTTGTATCCCTCGCCGGTTGCGATGATCTCGCCATTACGCGCCTTAAGACGGAAGCGGTATTCGCCCCTCTTATCCAGATAAACCTCAAACTTGGGGTTGGTGACTGTCTCAAAATTCTCCACGGTCTGATCCTCAAGCTTTGCAAGCTCCGCATTTTTGCGAACGCTCTCAATGCCGTTCATGCATGCATCCTCGCCGGAATATGTCTGGCTGGTTGCGATGATCTCACCATTGCCTGCTTTAAGGTTGAATACAAATCCGTTCTTCGTCTGCTTAACAACAAATTTGCCCATATTAGTCTCCTCTTCGGTTTATTTGCCAAATCACGCCCTTGCGTCCGGCTGACAGTATCTTACCGCATTGCGCTGCGGTTGTAAAGCAGTTTTTTATTTTAAACAATACAATTATCTCGCAATTCTGCTTATTCCCATGGTTTATTGGGACATGAGACCCCATACGGCTACTCGGTCAGTTCGCCAACCAGGTTTTTCTCAATAAGCGTTCTGACCTCATCCATATTGTTCGTATGCCCAAGCACCCACATCAGTTTTGTAATGGCTGCCTCGGTGGTCATATCCCTGGCGGAAATAATGCCCATCTCCTTCAGCGGACGGCTGACCTCGTAGATATCGGGCGTACTCTGCTCATAAAGGCACTGGCTCGTGAGCACGACCGGAATGTTGCTGTTCATCAGCCCACGGATGGATTCAAGGTGATTTCGCCTTATCGAATGCATACCGCCAAGACCGAAAGCTTCTACAACAACGCCCTTTATGTCGCAGTCCTTCAGCGAATCGAGAAGCCTGGGAGTTAACCCCGGGGTAAGCTTGATAAGCGCGACCCTCGGATCTATCTCGGTCGAGAACCGGAATTCTCCCATGCTTGGAGGAGCAGAGAGTGCAAGCATCCTTCCATCACTGACCGTTCCGATGTAAGGGCAGTTGATGGATTCAAAAGCATTCAGCGATGTTGTTCTGGTCTTGACCGCCCGGCAACCGAGTATCAGAGAGTTTCCAAAGCATATGTACACGCCTCCGGCAAGCGAAGTGGCTGCAATAATTGCATTCTCCAAATTGCGCCTGCCATCTGAATCCGGGTAAACAGCCGGATACTGTGCCCCTGTAAGCACTATTGGTATCCTTATGCCTGCAAGCATGAAGCTGAGCATGCTGGCGGTGTACGCCATGGTGTCCGTGCCGTGAGTCAGCACGATACCGTCATATTTGTCCGAAGCCTCATATATGGCGTTTGCGATGGTGACCCATTCCTCCGGTTGTATGTTCGACGAATCCATGCTGAACAGATCCAGCGTGGATATGCCGGCTTCATGATAGCCGATCAGTTCGAGAAGCTGATGAGCGTTGAGTTCCGGTTTTAAACCGCTCTCCGTCGGGACACAAGCAATGGTTCCTCCGGTGGAAATCAGGCAGATGTTTTTCATTTGTATTTCCTCAAAAGTATTCTGACTTAAATTATTGCATTTCGAATGGGAACACATATTCGGTGAGCCCAAGCTTATCCCTGACCGCCGCAAGATCTCGCTGAACGCTTTCTCCGACCGGCACGCCTTTGTCCTTGCGTTCCATCCATGCAAGGTATTCCTTTTCGCCGGCAGTATAGATCCTATCCCTCCCGGGTGCTTTCTTTGAAGCGCGAAGTCCGCGCAGTATCTCGCCTGCTGTATGTTTGAAGTCGTCGATTCCAAGCATGAAGTCGGGGTTGAACACCAGGAAGAAGTGTCCAAGCCCATGCGGACGCGGGCTTCCGTCCTCATTGAGTCCCGAGAGCTGATGCATGAAATGTCCGGACGCAAACGCCGCGGACAGTATTTCTATCATTGTCGCATAGCCATAGCCCTTATAGCCGCCGATCGGCACAAACGAAGCTTCTCCGGCCAACAGTGCCGGAAGTATGGCTGCACTGTCGGTCATATACCTGCCATCGCTGCCCAGCACCATGCCGTCCGGAGTCGGCTCTCCTTTCCTCGCCAGCACCTCTATCGTACCGCGCTGTATCATGGATGTAGCACAGTCAATAACGAACGGAAATTCCTCATCGGTCGGTATGCCAACGGTGATTGGATTTGTGCCAAGCATCGGCTCAATGCCGAAGGTTGGGGCTATGCTTGGCCGGGCGTTAGTGCCCATGATGCAGATAAGATCCGCTTTCGTCGCCATGGTCGCCCAATATCCTGCAATGCCGAAATGGCTTGAATTTCTAATTGCGCCCATGCTCATGCCGAATGTCTTCGCCTTTTTGATAAGCTCCGTCATCATGCGGTGGCTTGCCACCATGCCCATGCCGTCATGCGCATCATAAACAAGCGAGGTCGGGGTCTCCTTGAGAATCTCTATCTCCGTAACGGGTTTCAATATCCCCTGCTCAATTCTGTCGATATAGATGGGTTTGAACCTGTTGCAGCCGTGGCTTTCTATTCCCCTCCGATCGCTCTCCACCAGAACATCTGCGCATATCTCTGCGTCCTGTTCGGGAACACCATAGCCCATAAATGCTTTTTTCATAAAGGAGCTTATGGTTTCCCAAGGTATGTATGGCCTAGTTTCAGTCATTTCGTCCTCCATATTGATAATTGGGCAAAATATTCAATCATGTTAATTATACCATACTCAGGATAAATATAACAGGGACTAATTGCGAGTTTTGAGAATCCCCCCGATTATCGCGACCTGCAGCCGCGCAGGCAGAAGGCTGAGAAGCCTCAGCGCTGGATTCCTGTTGATTGAGTATACATACTTCGGACGCCTGCTCTTTAGCGCCTTCCATAACAGATCTGCAATCTTTGAAGGGCTGACCGACTTGTTCTCAACCCTGTTCACGATATTCCGGAATCTATTTGAATTATACTTATACAGCTCCGTGTTTTCGCATAGCTTGTCAAGCGCGGCGGTGGATGCATTAAGAAGCCCTGTCTCAACTGCGCCCGGCCGAATCACGATTACCGAATGGCCGAGCAGATTAAGCTCCATTCTGAGCGAAAATGCGTATTTTTCAACCGCAGACTTTGTAATGCCGTAAAGCCCGGTGAATGGCAAGGGGTCAAGCGGCGCAAGCTCGCTCGAAACCATCACTATGCGGCTTGCAGGCTCAAGAAGCGGAAAGAAGGTCTTGTTGACACGATAGATACCGAACAAGTTAACTTCAAATATCCTGCTGAAGCTTTCCTCCGAAATCTCTATCAGCGAATTCATATCATAGATGCCGGACATATGGACGATAGCGCTGAGCCCTATGCCGTTTGCCGTCATATCCGCGAGCGCTTCCGCAAGTCCGTCGCCGCTTGCAAGATCGACGCGATAATAGCGTATGCCCTCGACATGACAGCTTTTGCGAACATCCATGCCTATAACCTTTATGCCTTCATCAATCAATCGCTTTGCCGCTGCCGAGCCCATGCCTCCGCAAACGCCTGTTATCAAAACCGTATCCATAGAGTACACCCTTTATCAGCAGAATGGTCAATTGTTATGTTAAATCCAAACACCGTATTTGTCAATATCCGCTCATCCCGTGAATATCCTTAATTATAACTATACGGAGGTTCAATATGAACAGAGGTTCATCCCGATGCAATTTTACAACTCAATATTCAGGCGTAAGGAGCAGTGCGCTGCCCTGTACCCGTCCGGGGGGAGCAAATGCTGTTTCACGCAGCAAAAAGAACTCCCGACGCCTTTCAAAGGGAGGTTTGCAGCTCATGCTTCTTGGCATTTGCACGGCGGTATTCATGCTGATGTTCGTGATCAAGGTGATCGGAAGCGATAATGCCGCTGACATAGTCTCTGCGATGCGGGAGCTTCAGAACACCGAGGGAGATGATGCGGAAAGGGACGATGCTGAACAAACTCTCGGAAGGCTCAGGCTTGTCCAGCTTCCGTCCATTATCGAGGTTTTTTCTCCAAGCGACTCCCCAATCCGTCCGCTTGTCTTTGACGGAGCGATCGAGGATGACTCAACGCTTATCGCGAAACTTTATGCTCCTGCCGGCACGGAGGTTTCGTCGATCCTCCCCGGCACAGTCAAAAGCGTATCTGTAGACGAAAGCCTCGGAGGATATGTTGCGGTGAGCCATCCGAACGATATTGAGGTCTACTATTATGGCCTGACCGATATTTCGGTTGAACGCGGACAGCCGCTTCTTCAGAACAGCACCATAGGCAGGCTATACAGCGATTTTCTATGCATAAGGGTGCTTGAGCGCGGCAGGCCCATCGATCCTCTCAAATTTCTGGGTGTGGAAGCGGAGGTTGGCTGATTGAAGATAGCAAGCGTCCGCAGCACAGAGATCCGCTGCTCTCTTCCGGTGCTGCTGCTTATCCCTGTCATGGCAGCGTTCGGAAGACTCGGCAGCTTTTGCGTATGCTGTTTTTCGCTGCTCATCCATGAGCTTGCTCATTCCTTTACCGCTTCCAGGCTCGGCTATCGTATCTCATCGATAGAGCTTCAGCCATTTGGATGCGTGGCAAGGCTGATGCGTGAACCTTCAGCGCCGCTTGACAGCGCAGCGATCGCCGCAGCAGGTCCTCTTGCCAGCCTGCTGCTTTGTGTGAGCGGCGCAGCGATCGAAACGCTTGCGCCGAACAGTGCCGCTCATCTCGAGGGATTCGTCTCCTTCAACCTCGGGATAGCGGCACTGAATCTGCTCCCTGTGCTTCCGCTCGACGGAGGGCGGCTGTCGGAAGCATTCCTTCAGAGGCGGTTTGAACATTCAAAAGCGATTAAGCTCCTCTCCGCTGCCGGATGTGTGTTTGGCGGCTGCCTGTTCTCCGTTGGGACTTTGCTGCTCCTGACTGCAAAAGGCCTCTCCGATGCGGCCGCAGTTTTTCCGATGATAACAGGGCTTTTCATCGTCATATCCGCACTTGGCGAAAGGAAACGGCTTGGAATGAACCGGATGAAGAAGAGACTCGAAGCAGACGCACGGCTTCGCGCAGGCGGCGCACTGGAGGTAAGAGCGGCGGCTATGAGCGATCGAACAAGCGTGCGTGAAGCACTGGCAATGCTTTCCGGAAGCGGGTACAACCTCGTACTGGTTTTGGACAAAAATCTCAACAGGCTCGGGATAATCTCTGAGCCTGAGCTGATCGCTTCCGCCATGAACGGCAATACCGAGCACAGCTTGGGTTTCGAGCTGAAGAGAATCCATCGTCAGATATAGAATACCTCTATATCATGCTGCTTTCCGTCATCACGCAGCAGGATTTTCTCAGCACTCCTTCCGTTTTCCGAAAGACAATAGTTCTCTGAGCGTTTTGCCGTTATCCGATATAGCGTTTTCCCAAATCGGTATTCGACGCTAAATCCCTGCATAGCCGTGCAGGGTCTTATCGTAAGAACGTTACCCTGCTTTTTAAGTCCAAGAATGTACTCTGTTGCAGCCCGATAGAGCCACGCTGCTGCGCCGGTGTACCATGTCCAGCCCGCATGACCGCGTACTCTCTGCGCCGAATACACGTCACCGGCTGCCGCATAGGGTTCTCCTCGGTAAGCGGCTATCCTTTCAGGCTTTCCGTGCTCCACCGGGTTTATCAGCCTGAACAGCGCATCCGCAGTATCGCCTCTGTTGAGCAGGCACGCGGCAATTACGCTCCACGCCGCAGCATGGGTATACTGTCCTCCGTTTTCACGCACACCGGGAAGATATCCCCTGATATAGCCCACCTCATGCTCCCCATCCTTTTCCGAAAAGCTCTTTGAAATAAGCCTAATGAGCCCTGTATCCTTATCAACGAGCCTCTCAATCATGGTGTCGAATGCCTCCGCCTTGTGTTTTGCATCGGCGAACACCGAGAAGCATGCGCATGCGCAGTCCACAAACTCTCTGCCGCCCAAGCATTCGCCATCGCCATAGAAGGCGCGGGCATAGCTCAAACCGTTCCATGCATGCGTTTCAATGCTTTTGCGAAGCTCTTCAAGCTTATCTCTATACAGTGCGGCATGTGCCTCATCGCCGCGGCGTTCGCAGATAGGAATGAAGGCTTCAATGCACACCATCAGCATAAACGCCAGCAGCACGCTCTCGCCGCCGTCTCCGACACGGTCCATACCATCGTTCCAGTCCCCTCCTCCCATGAGCGGAAGTCCATTCTGCCCAAATCGGAAGCAGCATTCAATAGCCTTAAGGCAATGTTCATACATGCTCATAGCGACATCCGAATGTTTCATCGTGCAGTAAATATCTCTTTTGCCGTTCGGGAGCTCCACTTCCTCAAGAAAGCTCACTTTTTCATCGAGCAGTGAATAATCTCCTGTCGTACTGACATACTCCGCGGCTGCGTACGGCAAGAAGAGCCTGTCATCGCTTATGGTAGTGCGTACACCCATTATTTGCATCCCGTCACGTCCGGGAACTTCATGCCACCAGTGCAGCACATCGCCATGCTCAAACTGCATTGAAGCGCACTTCATGATATGACTCCTGCTGCGCTCCGGATCTGTTACCAGCAGCGCCAGCACATCCTGAAGCTGATCACGGAAGCCGAATGCACCGCCGCTTTGATAAAAACCCGTTCGTCCTATGAGCCTCGATGCGTATACCTGATACAGCAGTCGTTTATTCACTATGATATCAAACTCCGGGCAGTCGGTTTTTACGGTGATCACTTCGAGCTTTTCCTTTGTAAACTCCGAATGCCATCTCAGTGCGGCATAATAGTCTGCCTCATCGATAAGTGTATCAAGCATACACGGATAGTCCATGCCGAGCAGGAAGATAAGCTCCGATTTACCATTCTTTATGTCTGCGCAGACTATTATCTCATTACGGCTGCAATCGGTAAGCTCACCGCCTGACTTGAGCGCAAGGAATGCCGCTTTGCCGCTGTCATCAGAACCATCAAATATGTTCTGAATGCTGATTCCCCATTGGTGACGCTTTGTCAGCTTGCCATCCATCCTCCAGTCAGGCCCGATCTGGAAATCAAACGACAGCAGAATATCTATCTTGCGTTCGCTTCCCGGATTTTCTATGGAAAGACAATAGTATTTTATCGGTCTGTTTCCGTCCACCGTCTCGGTCAGGCAGAGGGACAGTTCATCGGACTGCACCTTATAGCTCGAGTATCCAAAGCCATGAATGACCGTCCGCCCCTCGGCACGCTTTATCTCAAGCTTCTTTCCGTCGATGAGCACAAAGATACGTTCGCCGGAAGCATCCGATACGGCGTCATTCGACCACGGAGTTATGCGCCCAAGCCTTGCATTTTCCGCAAAGGTATAGCCTCCGCCCGACTCCGTCACGAGCGTCCCGATGCTTTCACTCGCAATAACATTGCTCCACGGCAGCGGCGTATTATTCCCCATGGAAATGCGCACCACATACTCGCCTGCTTCGTTAAAGCCGCCATGGCCGTTGAAGAATAAAAGCTCTTCAGTCCTGCACGGCTTGGAAGCCATATCGGGAAGTGCAGCGATCCCAAGCGTTTTTGTCAGCGCATTGTTCCTATCCTCTCCGCCGCAGAACTCAATAACCTCCGCACAGCCGTCAAAGCAGAGCGCGGAAGCGCAGCGGAGAAAATCTCTCTCAGCTTTGCTTAGATCGTATGCATTAAGCAGCGTACACTCAAGATCGGTTACCGAGTCCTCAATGCTGCGCTTCAGCCTGTTTGCGTACTCATTGGGATACTCGCCAATAATTATCAGGTCAAAATCCAGTCCGGCATCCTTCAGCCATTTGAAAATTCCGGAAGCTCTTCTAATGCTTCCCGGCTCCTCATCCTCCGTTATAGAGAGAAGCACAATCCTGTTATCTCCGGAAATGCCGTACTTCCATAGGTTTCCGATGCCAAACAGTTCGCTTCGAACGTCTCCATTTCCATAAACGCTTCCGTTCATTATCGCATGGGCAATATTCTGCGCTGCCGCAAACATGGCGGAATCCATATTAAGCGCACGAAGACTTTCACCTGAATAGAGAGAGCAAAGCTCCTGTGCGTTATACAGGTGCAGCCGCTGCTGCTTGACTGCGTCGAGTGCCGCCTTCCTGCCGGACGATATGCCGCAGATTAGGATCACCTCCTGTGCATCGCCCGGTTTTAGTGCAAGCTTGGTTCGTGCTGTGAAATACGGCTCTATCGGTTCGCTGACGCAGTGGCCTGCGAGTGGACGAAACATGGAGTCCTCTCTTGTTGTGAGCCTACCTGGAGAAAGCTTGCCGTCACAGCAGAATTCCGTCCCACCGGGAGAAACCACATGGAAATAACCATATTTTTCAGGTCTATCCGGCTTTTCAATGCAGCGGAACAGGACGCTTCCGTCCTCGAAGGAACAGTCCGTGCACAGCCGTGCAAAGGCAGGATGAGCATCATAGCTGCTTCTCTGCTCCATCGCTGTCTCTGCAAATATGCCCACCTCCACATGGTATTCCGTTTTTCCGCAGTTGACGAGCTTTAGCCTTCTTATTTCGCAGTTTCGCTCTGCCGAGACCATGACCTTGAGTTCCGTTTTGATGGCTCCGTGCCTTGAAGAAAGACATGCGGTCCCAGCGTCGGCTGTCAGCTCCCCTGCGCAGGAAAAGACGGTGTCCCCGTTGTTCACATAGAATTCAATTCCGTTTTCCGCACGCAGAGTCCTGTCAAACCTTGTAAGCATGAAGCGATCGAGCTTGGAAAAGCCCCTTCCGTTTTCATCTATGTATACGGAATAGCTGCCGTTGGACAGCATTGCGCCGCGGGTGCTGACAGCATAGCTCCGGCGGACATTTTTCACGCTTTCCTTTCCGATACAGCTTTCATATGTCACAAGCTTTATTGGGTCCATCGGCATATTCTCAAAGAGGAGCTGCTCATTGGCTCTGACTCCTGCAAGGCGCATAAAGCGTTTGGAAAGGGCATTTCCTGCAAGTGCATTATCCAGCGCGCAAAGAGACATCCCCTGATGGTGGGCCATAAAGCTTTGAACGAGCTTATACTCAGCGTCCCCGATACGGTTTTTATCGAAGTCCACCGCCTCATAGAAGCCGAATTCCCCTACCGCTCCCATTTTTTCAAGCTCCATAAGGTTCTTTGCCGCAGCAGCAGGCTCGATCTGCAGTGCAAGCATGGAAGCGTAGGGAGCCGTTACAGAAGGAAGGCTTCTGCAAAATTCAAGTCCCAGATAGGGATTCCCGAAAGCCTTGTATTGATACAGCAGATTTTTATCGAAGGCATAATAGCCCGATTCACTGACACCCCAAGGCCTGTTTCCGCGGCAGGTGAGCTGCTCGACCAGGACCGCATTACGGCAGATTTCAAATTGCAGACTGTTTGGAACCGTCTCCATCAGTATAAGCGGCATTAAATATTCGAACATAGTGCCGCTCCAGCTTTTGAGCGTTCTTGCTCCCATCGGCTCACACATGAGCCTTGAAAGCCTGAACCAATGCTCTGCGTCAAGCTTTCCGCCTGCAATTAGAGCAAAGCTCATAAGCCTTGATTCCGAAGCCAGAAGGTCATAGTGCGCAGGCGTTAGCTTGCCCTCCTCGAAATTCAAGCCGATGTGGAAAAGCTTCCTGCTTTCATCATAAAGCGGAGAAAAGTCCATGGCGTCGGCAAGGCTGTCGAGTCTTTCGGCAAGTTCTGTATCATTCTCCTCACGCACCGCTTCCGCCGCAGTGATAAGGCTTGCATACAGGTTTCCGCTGTCCACCGACGAAACAAAGCGCGGCTTTATTCCTGCAAGTGAGCCTATATCGTACCAATTAAACAGCTGTCCCCTCCACTTCTCCATGCGTTCAAGCGATGATGTTATTCGCCCGATGAACTCAATCATTTGGGATACGCTGATTATCTTCAGATCCTTTGCCGACACCGCAGCCAACAGCGCCATGCCGATATTGGTCGGCGATGTCAGCGGAGCGCTGCCCTTATACGGTTCCTCCTGATAATTGTCCGGCGGAAGGTAATGCGTTTCAGCGGTGCAGGTCGTTTCAAAGAATCTCCATGTCAGTCTTGCGCAGTCAGTCAGGAACCTCCGCTCCTCGGCGGTAAATACATATTCCCTGCGTTTTTTGTCAAGCGAGCTTACGATAGCAGGTGCTGAAAGAAGCGCAGCTCCCCATACTGCAGAAAGATACAAGGACGGCAGGAGTCCAAGCATTCTAAAAATGAAGGCGGCAATAAGAAGAAGCCCGAAAAGAGGCGTTATCCACATCTTCTTATAATAATCGCCCGGATTTCTGCACTTTACGCTGCTTGCCGCCGCCGTCTGCCATTCAAGCATATGCCTGTGTGAGAACAGCACTCGGAAAAGACTCCGCAGCACCGCATCGAGATCACGGGCAAATGCATAAGGCAGTGTTATCAGTTCAAGAACTCTTCTCCTTATCAGCAGCACCAGCTGCCTCCAAACCGGATGCACCGTGAACGCGGTTACAAATGCCGAGATAAATCCGATTATTGGGTCGATGAAGAAAGCAAGCAGCGCAAACCCGGTGAGCATCGGCAGACCGAAAACACATCCTGCGAAGATTGCAGCGAACTGCGCAATGATGCCCAGTCCGCTCAGCATGTTGAGCGCTGTCTTGTACTTTGACAGCGGCGAAAGCCCATGCCCAAGCTTTCCAAATAGATATGGCAGCAGCTGAAAATCGCCGCGCAGCCAGCGATGCCTGCGCTTCCACCAAGCAAGGAACGTTGACGGCTCACCGTCATACAGCATAATATCATCTGCAAAACCCGCGCGAGTCAGGCACCCTTCGAGCATATCGTGGCTCAGCACAGTGTTATCGGGTATCCTGCCCTCCGATGCCGCCATGAACGCATCGATATCGATTATTCCCTTGCCGCCGAAGCAGCCTTCGCCAAATACGTCCTGATAAAAATCGGACACCGCATTGTTATAGGGACTCATACCCGGCTCACCGCTTATCAGCTCCGCAAACCTGCTTGCGGAGGCCGACCTTGCAGTGGATGCCATACGCGGCGCGATTATGGAATATCCCCTCTTGGGGCTTTTTTCTCCGTCTGCGAATTCAGCACGATTGAGCGGATGAAGCATCGTTCCGATAAGCTTCAGAAGCGCCCCTGCCGGCATGACGGTATCGGCATCGAGCACGACCAGATATCTAAAATCGCTTTTGAATTCCGGATGAACGCAGCAGAACTGCTTCCTTTTTCCGTTCTTGATCAGCTCAAGCAGGGCATTGACTGCGCCGCGCTTGCGTTCATGCCCCATATATATGCCGTCCGCTTCCGCAAAACTGCGCTTCCTGTGAAGATAATGAAAAACATCCACTCCATATTTTCTGTTGAGCCCGCCTATGAGCCGCCTTGCTTTTCTAAGAAGCTCCGCTTCACCACTTTCAACCTTCGCTTCTGAATCCTTGAAATCTCCAAGTACGCAGAACTCGACGCCGCATCTGCAGTCCCTTCGCGAGGCGAGATAATGCATTTCAAGTGTATCTATTGCATCGCATAGGGAGCTTTCATTCACGATCAGCACCGGAACGCATACCAGTGTCTTATTATCGCTCAGCTGTTCGCTGCTTGGAATTATCCTCGGCAGCGGCTTAGGCTTTATGATGCGCAAAAGGATATTTACAGTAACACTGTGCGCCGTCAGCGCAAGCGGAACTATCAGAAGAAGTCCTGAAACCGTGCTTTCCATAAATGCCGGAATAAGCGCCGCGATAAGCAGCGCTGTTTCAGCTATTATCATAAACGAAAGCTTTACATCATTTCCGACGCTGAAGACCCTTGTGCGCTTATCGAGCGATTTTATCAGTTCAGACCTTCCGTCATCAATCAAATAATACCCCACATGGCCCTTAAAGCCACTTTGACGGGCTGCAAGCTCTAAAGCCTTTTGGGCGATCTCTATCTCCGTTCTTCTGCATTTTTCAGCCAATCCGGCCGTTTCCGAAAGGTATCGGTGTCGGGTGGTCTCATCCATGGTTCGATAGACTCTATCCTCCGTCAGCAGACGATCAACGCGGTTTATCGCCTTTATCGCCGCCTCCATATCCGCATCCCCTATTCTGTCGAGTGAGATAAGCGCCCTTTGAAGCCCTGCCGCACGCTCCGCTGAATCCGAACTTGAGTTTGTGGCCGCATCTATGCACTCAAGCAGCGCAATGCGGAGCATGGTCTCAATCAATTCCACCTCTTTCAGCCTGAGCGTTTGAGCTTTTTGGTATGCTTCAAAGAATACTCCAAGCGAATTGACATCTATGGCTGCATCGGTTAGCATTACCAGCTCACGGCACAGCATCAACGCTCTGGGCGAATCAGTTCCGCAGCACATTGGAAGCCTTTTCTTTTTTGCATGAGCGTGCGCAGCAGCGAGCAAACGCAGCTGCTTTTCTATTCTATAGAACTCGTTGACATAAAGCTCTGTCATTATATCCGTCCCGTTATCCGAGGCACGGATGCGCTTAAGAAACGACCTGTATTTCGATGAAAGCCTTCCGATAAGGCGTGAAGGAGAATAGCCCCACCTTGAATCCCTTGTCTCCGCCTCAGCCAGCTCATAAGCCCTTGTTTCAAGCATGATTGCCTCCCTATTTGCTCTCTATGATGTCAATAATATTGGAAATAAAATCCGCAATGTACGGCAGGTTGCTCTGCGCCAGAAGGTGCAGTATATACACGACCAGCGCACCCAGCAGCGTAAAGCCGATTGCCGAACCTATGCCCTTTAGTATTCCGACACGAAACGAACGCATGAATATGCGCTTCTCGTTCGACACGTATTCCATGTAATCATAGAAATGGCTTCGCTCGAGCTTGACGCAAATGATTTCAAGCGTTTTCTCTATCAGGCTCAGTCTGCTGCTGATCTCTTTTTCTTCCCGCTTTTGCTTTTTTGACATGATAATAGATTTGGCATTAGGAAGCGGATTTATGTAGCAAAAAAGCCTTCACAAGGCGTGAGGCTTTTCTAAATGCATGATGAATGGAGCCGCTTGCCGCTGCTCGTTTACAAAAAGGCAGCTGTCTCTTCACCTATTGGCTTTTTCGTACATAGTAAGCAGGATAAATCTCGGACACGGAAGCGAGATTAAAGTTATAATCGCAGATTACGGCATCGGGCTTTTGATAATTCGATATCCCGATGCCTATAAACTAATCACGAAGTCTCAACAGCCAGAAATGATTGGTTCCGTCCTTTGAGAAAGTTACATTGCAGCCGAGCATCATCTTTTTGCCGGGCTCCCTGTCTATCAGCATTCCCAGAATAGTATTGGCAAATGCGGTGTTATTGACCTTATCTTCGATGACTTCAAAGTACAGAGCGTGTTCCCTGCTTTCATCAAGAGCGGGCAATTCTTCAAAAAAATCCTTTACATAGCTCCAGCCATGTTGTTCATAGATGACCTCGTACTCCGGGTTATTCAGGAAATCCAAATAATCCAATTCTTCCTCAGAGTCATCGCCATCCGTGTATTCGGTAAAATCGAAATCGGAACTGTCAGCCTTTGTGATAAGGCCTTCAAATAATTGGCAAACATTCCCGACAATACCGCTGTAATGCTCCCTATCGATTCCGAATTCCTCCGTAGGGTCATAATCCTGCATCGCTTTCGAGACTTGCTTCTGCATGTCTATTAGCATTTGTTTCATTTTACTCATTTCGCACTGATATGACTGCTGTATTTCTTTGATTTTTTGCAGTCTGGCTTCCAGCTCTTCCACCTTTCTTGTAAAGGCCTCAAATATCACATCATTATCCGAGTCAAGCAAGCCTTTGATCTCATCAATCGTGAATCCTGCGATCTGGAGATTCTTGATCTTGATAAATGTCAGGGCTTGCTCCTCGTCGTAAAATCGATATCCGGACCACTTGTCTACCTTAACCGGTTTCAGTAGTTCCACGCGATCATAATACCGTAGTGTCTGAGGATTGCATCCGCACAGACGCGCAAATTCCTTTATTGTCATATCCCATGCCTCCTTTCCGGACCCGTTATATCATTGCAGTTCGGTGCAAGGTCAACACCTGCGAAAAATATATTGCTGTATGAATCAGCCGTTGCCAAACCTATATATGTCTGCTAAGCAACTATCCTGTACTTACGGTGATCCCTTTATAGCATACTGTCACATGAAACACAAGCAGCTCATGCCGCATGGGCAGTCTGCTCTGCGGAACAAGCGCAGCTTGGAGTTTTTCCTTCTGCAGGTTAAGTGCAGGCTCATATGCATTACATTGGTTCGGTATCCTGCTTCTATATGCATTTTTCCCCCGATGTTTGATACCATGCCTTCAAATCTCGCATTCCGACGGGCCTTTTCCCTCCGGAAATCCAAGTTAGTGTAAAATAATTCTGGGAGAAATAACGACCCCCGGGCTGCCGGCAGGCGGGGGCTCCGCCCCCCCGAGGGGAGCGGTGCGGCAAATAAAAATAGCGGGGACGCGCCTTTCGTGGTAAAATTTGTTTAGACCT